>Ga0209988_10000329_pt1 | contig 28951 bp, 24 predicted proteins | sample N075metaG_FD_183115 | JGI IMG/M metagenome (GOLD analysis project Ga0209988, IMG submission 183115) | Deep subsurface microbial communities from Kermadec Trench to uncover new lineages of life (NeLLi) - N075 metaG (SPAdes) (version 2) | ecosystem: Environmental > Aquatic > Marine > Ocean trench... | reverse complement strand
CGCACTGCGCCGGTAAACGCGCCCCGCTTGTGTCCGAAAAACTCGCTTTCCATCAGTTCGCCCGGGATCGCACCGCAGTTCACCGCGATGAACGGGCCGTTTGCCCGCGGCCCGCTAGCGTGGATCAGCCGTGCAACCAGTTCCTTGCCGGTGCCCGAATCTCCAGATACGTGTACTGGCGCCTGGCTGCGGGCGACCCTGTCAATCAGGTCGCGCAGCTCCTGCATGGCCGGCGAATCACCCAGCAGCTGCGACGTCTCGCCTGCCTGCTGGTCGCGAAGCTTGAGCGCGTTTTCGACCATCTTGCGAAGATTTTGCAGATCCAGTGGCTTGGTTATAAAGTCGAATGCACCAAGCTTGAGGGCCGCAACGGCAGTTTCGACGTTGCCGTGAGCGGTGATAACGGCGACCGGCACGCCACTCGCGTTCTTTTGCATCCATTCGATCAGTTCCAGACCGTCGCCGTCCGGCAAGCGCATGTCAGTCAGGCAGATATCGAATCGTTTAGCGGACAATAGCGCTTTCGCACTTTTGATATCTTCCGCGACCGCGGTCTCTATGTTCATGCGCCCAAGCGTGAGCGACAGCAGTTCGCGGATGTCGGGTTCGTCGTCGATGACCAGTGCAAGAGGCTTGCTCATTAACTACCCACGCCTTCCCAGCGCGCCGGATCGGCAAACACGATTCTGAATATGCTGCCGCCGGTTTCGCGTGGCTGAAAAACGAGAGTAGCGCGACTCAACTCGCAGAGTTCCCGCGAAATATACAGTCCCAATCCGGTGCCGCCGCTGCGGTCGGTAAAGAACGGTTCAAATATTTTATCGACGATTTGCGGATCAACACCGTGACCGTGGTCAAGGACCTCAAGATACGGCTGGCGTGTGCGTTGCGTCTGGCCGGCGTGCAATTCGACCATGATGCCGCCGGTCGCACTCGCATATTTAACCGCGTTATCGCACAGGTTCCACAGGACCTGGCGCAAATGGCTGGGATCCATTCGTATCTCGAGATTCTCCGTCACGCTGGCAACGCTCAACTCGCCTTCCTGCAGCTCGAGCGTGCGCGTGAACTCCTCGGTGAAGTCCCTGAGCCATGGCTCCAGCGCAAACCGCTCCGGGCGGCTGGACTCGCGGCGCGACAGCTGCAGCACGGTATCGATGATGTGGCTGACACGCTCGGCGTGTGTGCGAATAATCTCCGTCAGGCGCAGGTCCTCGACCGAAAGGGCCTTCGATTCGGCGAGTAGTTGCCCGGCATGACTCATCGCCCCAACCGGATTACGGATCTCGTGCGCGATGCTGGCGCTCAGGCGACCCAGCGAGGCCAGTTTCGACTGCTGCACCCTCGCATTCATCAGGCTCGCATCTTCCAGGAATACAAGAATCGGGCCGCTGCGTTCATTGCCCTTGCCAAGCGGGGCCAGGTGCACCTCGATGCGTGCGCTGTCGTCGCCGGCAACCATGGAGAATTCGGTATGCGTGCTCTCCGCCTGGTGTTTTCTCCATTCTGTGACATGCTCCGCCAGCTCAGTCGACGCATCGGCCAGCTCAATGCCGCGGCAGTCGGCGGGCGCGCCGAGGAGTTGCGCGGCGGAGCCGTTGATCAGGCGGATCCTGTCGTCAGCATCGATAACGACGATACTTTCTCGCAAATGCTGCACGATGTATTCGTTCAGCTCCGACAGGTTTGCAAGGTCGACGCCGCGTTGCCGCGCCAGCGCCTCGCTGAACTGAATGCGCCGGGCCAGCGGCTGTGCGGCCAGCGAAATAGCAAAGATTATTGCGCCAAGCACGCCGGCAGCCGGGTAATCACTGGTGTCGCTGACGCCGCCGATCTGCGAGAAAAACTGCTCGCCAAGAATGGTCAGGGTCGCGATCGCGGCAAAAAAAGCCGGAATCTGCAGCGGCAATACCAGGCTGCTGGCACCGACAAACACGATCAGTAGTCCTCCGAGCCCGCTGGAGATTCCGCCGCTGGCGTGCATCAGGGTCACGATTGCCAGGATATCAACCGTGACCTGCGCCAGTACCTGAGGCCCTGCCGTTACCCAGCGATGCCGGATGGCCAGTCCGGACATGATCGAAAACACGAGGTAGGCCATGGTGGTGGCGAAGAACAGCGCCGGGTAGCGGTCGCCGAAGAATCTTGCATCACCGCTGGCGAGAAACAGGACAAGCAGGACCAGGGCAAGCAGCAGGCGGAAGACGTTCAGCGTACCCAGCACCCGCCACGTCAGATCTGACTCGTCGATGCTGCGCAGCAGCGATAACTCGCTACGCAGTGACCCGGTATCTGTGAGTGCCTGAGCCATTGCTCTCCAAAATAAAGCCGGGGCGCGCGCCCGGTCAGCGCCGATTGTAGTCTATGGACAACTTCAACCCGAATATTTTGCGTATACCGGGACTTTGCTCCAAAATACGCCGACTTTTGCCGCGGTCCCAAAAATAAAAATCCAAGAATGAATCTTCACGAATACCAAGCGAAAAAACTGTTTGCTGAGTACGGTATTCCGGTTCCCGAGGGCATGCCTGCAGAAACCGCCGAAGTCGCTCACGCAGCGGCAATCGAGTTGGGCGGCGATCTGTGGGTGGTGAAAGCGCAGGTGCATGCCGGCGGCCGCGGCCAGGCCGGCGGCGTCAAACTCGCACATTCTCCTGAACAAGTGCAGCAATATGCCGGTGAAATGCTGGGCACGATGTTGGTTACCCGCCAGTCCGGGCCTGCAGGCCTGCCGGTCAACATTGTCTACGTTGAGGCGGGATCAGAGATCGAGCGGGAGCTGTATCTGAGCATGCTGATTGATCGTGAAGTCAGCAAAGTCTCGTTTATCGCATCGGCTGCGGGCGGAATGGATATAGAGAAGGTTGCGGCCGAGACGCCCGAGCAGATTTTGACGGTGGCCATTTCACCAGATAACGGGGTACAGGACGAGCAGGCACAGCAACTGGCAGCCGGCCTGGGGCTGGACAAAAAGCAACGCGGTCAGTTTGCCGATCTCATGCAGCGACTGTATCAATTGTTCCTGGAGTGTGACGCAAGCCTGATCGAGGTAAACCCGTTGATAATTACCGCAAGTGGCGAGCTGCTCGCGCTGGATGCCAAGGTCAACATTGACGACAACGCCTTGTTCCGCCAGGAGCGGCTGGCAGAGCTGCGCGATCCAAGCCAGGAGGATGAGAAAGAACGGGAAGCAGCGGCGCACGATCTGAACTACGTATCGCTGGATGGCGATATCGCCTGCATGGTCAATGGCGCCGGTCTGGCCATGGCCACCATGGACCTGATCAAGTTGCACGGTGGAGAGCCGGCCAACTTCCTGGATGTTGGCGGCGGGGCAACCAGCGAAAGGGTCGCTGCCGCATTCAAATTAATTCTCTCCAACCGGAACGTCAGGGGGATCCTGGTCAATATCTTCGGCGGAATTGTACGCTGCGATTTGATCGCGCAAGGCATCATCAGTGCGGTGAAGGAAGTCGGGGTCCGGGTGCCGGTTGTCGTGCGTCTCGAGGGCACGAACGTGATCAAGGGACGCACGCTGCTCGCTGAAAGTGGCCTCGATATCATCTCAGCAGACGATTTGACGGATGCAGCGCAAAAAGTAGTCTCTTCTGCTGCGAACTGAGTCCTCCGGAAAGCCACTCTTGAGCGTACTGATTGACAGCAACAGCAAGGTCGTTTGCCAGGGAATTACCGGCAATCAGGGTTCATTTCACACTGAGCAATGCATTGAGTACGGCACCAGGGTTGTTGCCGGCGTTACTCCTGGCCGTGGCAGTGAAGAGCATCTCGGTGTGCCGGTTTACAACACGATGCGCGAAGCAGTCGCCGAATCCGGCGCGGAAGTAAGCATGATTTACGTGCCCGCACGATTTGCTGCCGGCGCAATCCAGGAAGCGGCCGAGTCAGGCGTCAGTCTCATCGTGTGCATCACCGAGGGCATCCCGGTGCTGGACATGGTCAATGTCAAAGCCGCGCTGGAAATCAACGGCTGCCGCCTGATCGGGCCCAATTGTCCCGGCATCATTACGCCGGATGAATGCAAAATCGGCATCATGCCCGGCTTTATTCACCGCAAGGGCCGCATCGGCGTCGTATCCCGATCGGGCACACTGACTTACGAAGCCGTTTATCAGACCACTCAGAACGGGCTCGGACAAAGCACTTGCATTGGCATTGGCGGCGATCCTGTAGGCGGCATGGATTTCATCGACTGCCTTAAGCTCTTCCAGGAGGATCCCGGGACGGACGGGATCGTGATGGTCGGCGAGATCGGAGGCACCGATGAGGAAGCCGCTGCGGAGTTCATGCAATCGGAAGTTACGAAGCCGGTCGTCGCCTACATTGCGGGCGTGACCGCACCGCCAGGCAAGCGCATGGGCCATGCCGGCGCCATCGTCGCCGGCGGCAAGGGTACCGCCGCTGACAAGTTCAAAGCGCTCGATGCGGCCGGCGCCGCTACCGTGCGGTCACCGGCAGAGCTTGGCAGCAAGATGATGGAACTTCTAACAGACTGAAGCGCGCACGACTTGCTAACATGGGGACTGCGAGGGCTTCGCAGATTGCCCGGGAAGATTGCGATACCGCAATGACTGACAAAATTACCGTCGCACTGGCACAGCTTGATCTTGTGGTCGGCGACATCGCCGGGAATACGCAAAAAATCATTGACTATGCAGCACGCGCGCGTGACGACATGCGGGCTGATCTGATTGTCTTTCCCGAACTGAGCATATGCGGCTATCCGCCCGAGGACCTGTTGTTCCATGCGGGCTTGCGGCGCCGCGTCGAGCATGCCATGGAGACTATTCGCGACTCCGTTCGCGAGATTGCCGTGCTGGTCGGGTTTCCGGACTACCAGCACGATGACATTTTTAATGCCTGCGTGGTGTTCAGGGACGGTGAGGTTCTCGCGCATTATCACAAGCACTTGTTGCCAAACTACAGCGTCTTCGACGAGGAGCGTTACTTTACGGCGGGCAAGGAGGCGTCGGTATTTACGCTCAACGGTGTTCGTGTCGGAATCAATATCTGTGAGGATGTTTGGGGCAGCGCGCCCACCGCTGCCAGCCGTGCGGCCGGTGCCGAGGTACTGGTTGTGATTAACGGTTCGCCTTACGAAACAGACAGCCAGTTGCACAGGGAGGATGTCGTTCGGAAGCGCGTGTTGGAAATTGGTATTCCGGCCATCTATCTGAACATGGTTGGCGGACAGGACGAACTGGTATTCGATGGCGGGTCTTTTGCCATGGACAGAAGCGGCGAAGTGGTGTTTCGCGCCGCTGCGTTCAGGGAGGAAGTGTATTACCTACAGTTGGCGGCAGATGGCGCCGGTGTCGCGCCACAAGCTGGAGAGGTTGCGCCACTATTGCCGCAAGATCAAAGCGTATATGAGGCGCTGGTCTGCGGTACGCGCGACTATGTCGGCAAGCACGGCTTCCCTGGTGTCATCCTCGGCTTGTCCGGTGGCGTTGATTCGGCGCTGATTCTTGCGATTGCCTGCGATGCTCTCGGTGCCGACCGGGTGCGAGCGGTAATGATGCCGTTTCGCTACACGAGCACCATGAGCCAGGAAGATGCGGCAAAGCAGGCCAGGATACAAAAGGTGCGCTATGACGTCATTCCGATCGAACCGATGTACGAGGCGACGCTGCAACAGCTCGCGACGGTCTTCGAGGGTCGCGATATCGATGTTACGGAGGAGAACATACAGGCACGGTGTCGCGGCCTCCTGTTGATGGCGATATCCAACAAGACAGGACACATGTTGCTGACCACGGGCAACAAGAGCGAGATGGCAGTCGGCTATGCCACCTTGTACGGCGATATGGCGGGCGGATTCGCGCCAATCAAGGATTGCAGTAAATCACTCGTCTACAAGCTCGCCCGTTACCGGAATTCGATCAGCAAAGTCATTCCCGAGCGGGTTATTTCGAGACCGCCTTCGGCAGAGTTGCGGTCGCATCAGAAAGACAGTGATTCACTGCCGGATTACGACATTCTCGATCCGATACTCGAGGCCTTTATCGAACAGGATCTGTCAGTGAACGAAATCGTGGAGCGGGGTTTCGACCGGGACGTGGTCATCCGGGTGCTCGAAATGGTGAAACGTAGTGAGTACAAGCGGCGCCAGGCGCCGCCGGGGATACGCATCAGTCGTCGTGCGTTTGGACGGGACTGGAGGTACCCGATCACATCGCGCTACACCTTCCCTGAATAATGAATCGCCCGCCGGGGCGGGCTCCTACGAATCGTCCGTACAATTTTTGGCCGTCCGAATAAACAAAATTGTCGTAGGAGCCCGCCCCGGCGGGCGATTCCCTACTGGTTCTGCACCACCGGATCGTCCCGGAAATTCTTCTGCAGGACGCGACGCGTGTCCTCGGCCAGTTCGGTCATGCCCAGACCCTCATAGGCCTTGATCATGATTTGCAGTGATTCTTCGCCGCTGTCGGCGCCGTGGTATGTCTCGAGGGCCGTTTTTGCCCTGTTCAATGCGGCCACATAGGCGTCGCGCTTCAGGTAAAACCGCGCCACAACGTTTTCGTAGGCAGCAAGACGATTTTTCAGATAAATCATGCGCTGCTGCGCGTCGGCTGCATACGGACTCGCCGGATAGCGTTCCACCAGGCGACTGAGCAGCGAGAACGCCAGCTGACCATCTCGCGGAGGACGCTTGTCGATATCCTTTCTGAAAAGGCGTTCGAGCATTCCCTGCTGACGTTCGAAATGCGCGAGCGCCTTGATATAAATTGCGTAGTCGATGCGTGCATGGATCGGATTTTCACGAATGAACGTGTCCGCAGCATCAATGGCCTGTTCGACACGGTGATCCATGTAATAGGCGTAGGCCAACTCGAGCTGAATTTGTGTAGAAAATTCACTGAACGGAAAGCGGGCCTGCAATGCCTCGAAAATGCCGATCGCCTTGCGGTAGTTGCCGACCGCCACCGCCTCCTGCGCCTCGACATACGCATCCTCAATACTCGACGCGAGACTAAATTCTTCCTCGTTGCTGGCGCAGCCTCCAGCAACCGCCAACGCCAGCATCGTTGCAAGCACCAGCAGGTTTCGTGTCAGTTTTGAGCGGTCTGAGGTCATCGTTTTGAAGTCTGGTCCAACTGGCTGTATTTTTTCGCGGGCGGGACTTTGCATGAATTCCACCCGATCGACAAGTATACCGTAAACTCCTGATTCTCCGGATTAGCAATACTCTTGGATCAGATGTCCGAAGCCCGGCAAAAATTTATCCCGGCGGAGCTTTCCGGTCAGCGTTTGGACCGGGCGCTGGCCAGGATGTTTCCTGAATACTCCCGCAGCCGGCTGAAAAGCTGGCTCCTGCAGGGATTCATTACGGTGGATGAGCGTGCGATGCGCCCGCGCGATCCCGTCATTGGCGGCGAAAGCGTTCTGTTGCAGTTGCAGCCGGAAATCTCGGTAAAGAGTGAGCCCGAGGCACTGGATCTGGACATAATATTTGAAGACGAGGATTGCCTGGTCGTCAACAAACCAGTTGGCCTGGTCGTGCATCCCGGTGCCGGAAATCCGCGTGGCACGCTGATGAATGGCCTGTTGCACCATGACCCCGGACTGGACCAGTTGCCGCGTGCCGGCATTATTCACCGATTGGACAAAGACACTAGCGGTCTGTTGCTGGTCGCTAAAACCTTGCAGGCGTACACCGCGCTGACGCGCGCGCTGGCCGAACGGAAAATTGCGCGGCACTATCTCGCCGTGTGTGCCGGGGTCCTGACGGGTGGCGGTTCCATCAAAGAGCCAATCGGGCGTCATCCGGTCGATCGCCTGAAGATGAGCGTGCAGCGGGATGGCAAACCGGCGGTCACACACTACCGTGTTATCCAGCGCTTTGCCGCACACACTTATGTCAGTGTTCAGCTCGAGACCGGGCGTACCCATCAAATCAGGGTGCATTTCGCCCATCGGCGCCAGGCGCTGGTCGGTGACCAGACCTATGGCGGACGACTTGCCATACCCGCCGGCGTATCAGACAGGTTGCGGGACACCTTGCGGCAATTCCGCCACCAGGCTCTGCATGCCGAAAAACTGACGTTCGCACATCCGCGCAGCGGAGAAAATATCGACTTACAGCTTGCACCTCCAGCAGACTTCGCCGATTTATTGAGCGCGCTCGCGGAAGACAGTGCACTCAGAATATGATCATGGATGAAAGCTGGATCCCTGCAGACTGGCCCGCGCCTGAGGGCGTCATCGCGGGCACGACGTTGCGTTACGGCGGCGTGAGCAGCGGCAGTTTCGGCTCATTGAATCTAGGTGCATGCGATGACGACGCTGATGCTGTCTGTGAAAACCGGAGCCGCTTCAGATCACTTTGCGATTTGCCGGCGGAACCGTGCTGGCTCAGGCAGGTTCATGGCAACCAGGTTGTCATCGATCCGGCACCAGGGGAGGCGCTGCAAGCAGACGCCGCAATCACTCGACAGTCAGCCGTTGTCTGCGTGGTGCAAACCGCGGACTGTTTGCCGGTCATATTCGCGTCCGCCGATGGTGCGGAGCTGGCGGTTGCGCATGCCGGTTGGCGCGGCCTGGTCAGGGGTGTGCTCGAGGCAACGGTGCGCGCGATGTCGATGGATCCCCCCGATTTGCTCGCCTGGCTTGGCCCGGCCATTTCGCAGTCTGCATTTGAAGTTGGCGGCGAGGTACGGGAGGAATTTCTGGCACACGATGCGGCTGCGGGTGACTGCTTCGCGGAAAATGAACGCGGGCGCTGGCAGGCAGACCTTTACGGACTGGCCAGGATGCGGCTCAGCCGCGTTGGTGTCGAGCAAGTCAGCGGAGGGGAATATTGCACCTTCAACGAGCCTGAGCGATTCTTTTCGTACCGCAGGGACGGCGCCTGCGGACGCATGGCCAGTTTCGTTTTCCGGAGGTAAAAATTAAAGGGGCCAGAGCCCTTTATTTGGTGCGATTTCTCTCCATATCCCGGCGAGTAGCGAATTGGAGGATCTGACCCCGATGGTCGAGGATTCGATATGCGAATGGATAAACTGACAAGCAAATTTCAAATGGCGCTGGCTGATGCGCAGTCGCTCGCCGTAGGTCTCGATCACCAGTTCATCCAGCCCGTCCACGTCATGCTTGCGCTGCTCGACCAGCAGGGCAGTACAGCGCGTGGACTGTTGACCAAGTCGGGCGCGAACGTCAATTTGCTGCGATCGCAACTTGGTGACGCTCTCGATCGCCTGCCACAGGTCGAGGGTACCGGCGGTGAGGTCCACATGGGCAACGGTCTGTCGAAGCTGCTCAATCTCACCGACAAGCTGGCGCAGGAGCGTGACGATCAGTACATATCGAGCGAGCTTTTCGTGCTCGCTGCGCTGGATAAGAAATCACCGCTGGCCCCGATGCTGGAACAGGCCGGCGCCGTGAAGGGCGCCGTGGCGCTGTCGATCGACGAGCTGCGTGGTGGTCAGCAAGTCAATGATCCGAACGCGGAGGACACCCGGCAGGCGCTCGAGAAATACACGATCGATCTGACCGAACTTGCGGAGCAGGGCAAGCTCGATCCGATCATCGGCCGCGACGACGAAATCCGCCGCACGATCCAGATTCTGCAGCGGCGCACCAAAAACAATCCGGTGCTGATCGGTGAGCCGGGCGTCGGCAAGACCGCAATCATCGAAGGACTCGCGCAACGCATCGTTAACCACGAAATTCCGGAAGGCCTGCGCAACAAGCGCATCCTCTCGCTCGATATGGGCGCCCTGATAGCCGGCGCCAAATTTCGTGGAGAATTCGAAGAACGCCTCAAAGCGGTATTGAACGACCTTGCGAAGCAGGAAGGTCAGATCATCCTGTTTATTGACGAATTGCATACCGTGGTTGGTGCCGGCAAGGCCGAGGGCTCAATGGATGCCGGCAACATGCTGAAGCCGGCGCTGGCGCGCGGCGAGTTGCATTGTGTGGGTGCGACCACGCTGGATGAGTACCGCAAGTACCTTGAGAAAGACGCGGCACTCGAGCGTCGCTTCCAGAAGGTCCTGATAGAAGAGCCAAACGTCGAGGACACGATCGCGATCCTGCGCGGCTTGAAAGAGCGCTACGAAGTTCATCACGGGGTGGAGATCACCGATCCGGCGATCGTTGCAGCAGCGACCTTGTCTCATCGATATATCAGCGACCGGCAACTGCCGGATAAAGCGATCGACCTTATTGACGAGGCGGCGGCACGCATTCGCATCGAGATAGATTCCAAGCCGGAAGCGATGGACAAGCTTGAGCGCCGTATTATCCAGCTGAAGATCGAGCGCGAGGCGTTGAAGAAGGAATCCGACGATGCATCGCGTAAGCGTCTCGATGATATCGAGACCCAACTGGGTGAGCTCGAGAAGGAATTCGCCGACCTGGACGAGATCTGGAAGTCGGAAAAAGCGGCGATGCAGGGCACGACGCACATAAAAGAAGAACTGGAACGCGCCCGGCTCGAACTCGAAACGGCGAACCGCGCCCACGATCTCACCCGCATGTCGGAATTGCAGTACGGGAAAATTCCGGAGCTCGAGAAACAACTGGAGGATGCACTCCAGGCCGAGAGCTGCCAGACCACCCTCGTACGCAACAACGTGACCGATGAAGAGATTGCCGAAATCGTGTCGCAGTGGACCGGCATCCCGGTGTCAAAGATGCTCGAGGGAGAAAAAGACAAGTTGTTGCAGATGGAGTCTGTGATCCAGGAGCGCGTCGTTGGTCAGGAGGAGGCTGTTACTGTTGTAGCGAACGCCATTCGCCGCGCGCGGGCCGGGCTCTCGGACCCGCATCGGCCAATCGGGTCCTTTTTGTTCCTGGGCCCGACTGGCGTTGGCAAGACGGAGCTGACAAAAGCACTGGCCAATTTCCTGTTTGATGCCGATGATGCGATGGTGCGGATCGACATGTCGGAATTCATGGAAAAACACTCGGTGGCCCGCCTGATCGGTGCGCCGCCCGGATATGTAGGCTACGAAGAAGGCGGCTACCTGACGGAGGCGGTGCGGCGACATCCCTATTCAGTCATCCTGATGGACGAAATCGAAAAGGCACATCCGGATGTATTCAATGTATTGCTACAGGTGCTGGACGACGGCCGGCTTACTGACGGCAAGGGGCGTACCGTCGATTTTCGCAATACCGTGATTGTCATGACGTCCAACCTCGGATCGCAGCGCATCCAGGAACTGGCGGGCGAGCATAATTACGATGCGATGAAAGCCTCGGTCATGAAAATCGTTGCACAGCATTTCCGGCCGGAGTTTATTAACCGGATCGATGATGTGGTCGTATTCCATCCGCTGAACCAGGAGCATATTCGCGCAATTGTCGATATTCAGCTCGGGTATCTGCATGAGCGGCTCGCCGAACGTGAGATGACGATCATCCTGTCTGACGCAGCCAGAGAGAAGCTCGCCGATGCCGGATTCGATCCGGTGTATGGCGCGAGGCCACTCAAACGGGCGATCCAGCAGCAGGTCGAAAACCCGCTGGCGCAGGAAATCCTGCAGGGCAGGTTCCAGCCAGGCGACACGATCGAGGTTGGCGTTGCCGAGGATCGCCTCGAATTTCAGTTGGCCGCCTGATTCTGTAACCTTCGAACCTGCAAATCCGGGAGACTTTGCGTGCCAATCTACGAATATGCCTGCAAGAAATGTCACCATACGCTGGATGCGTTGCAGAAAATGAGCGACGATCCACTGGTGGACTGCCCGGCATGTGGCGGGCCGGCACTCAAACGGCTGCTGTCTGCACCGCGTTTCCGGCTAAAGGGCAAGGGCTGGTACGAGACCGATTTCAAAAAAGACAATCAGCGAAATGTGCTGAAGTCCGATACCGAGCCGGCCAAAAGCGACAAAGCGGAGGGCAAGCCCGGGAAGACGGAAACGAAAAAGACTGAAAAGAAAACCGAGTCAAAACCAGAATCTAAAACTGACAGCAAGTGAAAGTTAATTTGAGCAAACTAAAGTGAAGCGATTACGCCGTTACATCGTTGCCGGCATCCTTGTCTGGGTGCCGATCGGAGTAACGATTTTCCTGGTCCGAATTCTGATCGGCCTGATGGATCGCACGCTTGTGCTTATTCCACAGAAATATCAGCCCGAGCAATTGATAGGATTTGCCATACCGGGACTGGGTATCGTTCTTACGATAGCCGTCCTGCTCGTTACGGGCGTGCTCGCGGCCAATATCGTCGGGCGCAGTATGGTTGGATTATGGGAATCGGTGCTCGAACGAATTCCTGTGGTTCGTTCTGTTTATTCTGCGGCGAAAAACTTTACAGAGATTGTTTTTTCGGATTCGGGTCAGTCATTCAAGAAAGTACTGCTGATCGAATATCCGCGGTCAGGTCTTTACAGCCTGGCCTTTCAGACATCCAGCTCGCTCGGAGAAGTACAGGAGCGAACCGGGGAGGACGTGATATGTACGTTCGTGCCGACGACGCCAAACCCGACTTCGGGATTCATTATTATCGTGCCCCGCAAAGATGTAATCGAGCTGGATATGGAAGTCGATGAGGCATTGAAGATGATCATATCGCTCGGTGTTGTCATACCAACCTGGCGTCGCCAGGATCTCGGCGAGCTGCCGCTCGTCATGCCCGGCGAAAAAAACAATCCGTAGGAGCGGCTTTACGCACAGGACGTGCTTCAGTCGCGGAGCACATGGATGTGCGGGAGCGGCCAGCCGCGAAAGATACGAATCCGGTTCGGGGCTTAAGCCCCTCCTGCAGCTTGCAGATAACCAGCCTTGCAGGCCACGCAGACAGGCCGTACCATCTCGCCTCCAAAACTGCAGTAGCAAACCGACAATCCAATGCGCACCCATTATTGCGGACAAGTTAATGAAAGCCAGATCGGCGAGGAAATCTCGGTCTGTGGCTGGGTGCACCGGCGGCGCGACCATGGTGGTGTCATATTCGTCGATCTCAGGGATCGCGAAGGACTGCTGCAGCTTGTGTTCGATCCCGATCGTCCGGAAATTTTTGCGGAAGCTGAACGACTCCGCGGTGAGTATGTGCTGGCGGTAAAGGGCAAAGTAAGGCCGCGGCCCGAAGGCACGGTGAACCCGAACATCCCGACCGGGCAGGTCGAAGTCCTGGCGCACGAACTGACGACACTGAACGATTCCGCAACGCCGCCGTTTCATCATGACGAACATGCGAACGAGGAACTGCGGTTGAAATATCGCTATCTCGACCTGCGCCGCGAACAGATGCTCGGCAATCTGCGGTTGCGACATGCGGTTACCCGGGCGATGAGAAATTTCCTCGACGACAATGGTTTCATTGATGTCGAGACGCCTATGTTGACGAGAGCGACCCCTGAGGGCGCCCGCGACTACATCGTTCCAAGCCGGACACATCCCGGCAAATTCTTTGCACTGCCGCAGTCGCCGCAGATTTTCAAGCAGCTGCTGATGATGTCGGGGCTGGATCGCTACTACCAGATCGTGCGTTGTTTCCGCGATGAAGATTTGCGCGCTGATCGGCAGCCTGAGTTCACGCAACTCGATATCGAAATGAGTTTCGTCGACGAGAATGATGTTACCAGTCTCATGGAGGAACTGTTCCGCACGCTTTTCAAAGAGGTCCTCGACGTCGAACTACCGTCACCGTTTCCGCGCATGACGCATGCGGAGGCGCTGCAGCGATTTGGCACGGACAAACCTGATCTCAGAAATCCACTTGAGCTGGTTGAAGTTGCCGATCTCATGGCGTCGGTCGAATTCAAGGTATTTGCCGGTCCCGCCCGGGATCCGGAAGGCCGGGTTGCTGCGCTCCGGTTACCTGCCGGCGGCAAACTCAGCCGGAAGGAGATCGACGACTACACAGCTTATGTCGGTCGCTACGGCGCGAAGGGGCTTGCGTATATCAAGGTTAACGACGCGCATGCGGGCCGCGAGGGATTGCAATCGCCGATTCTCAAATTCCTGCCGGATGATGTGATCAGCGGCATCATGGAGCGTAGCGGCGCCGATGACGGCGACCTGATTTTTTTCGGTGCCGACAAAGCAAGCGTCGTCAACGACGCGCTGGGTGCGTTACGCGCAAGACTCGGCGAAGATCGCGGGCTGATTGTCGAGGGCTGGCGACCGCTGTGGATAATCGATTTTCCGATGTTCGAGAAAGATCCGCAGACGAAATGCTGGACCTCGCTGCATCATCCGTTCACGGCGCCGGCAGTGGACGATGCGGCAGCCATGACAACGGACGCCGGTAGCGTCCTCTCGCGTGCCTATGACATGGTGCTGAACGGTTCGGAAATTGCCGGCGGGTCGATACGAATTCACAGTCGGGAAATGCAGGCTGCTGTGTTCGACCTGCTGGGGATCAGCGACGATGAAGCGGAGGAGAAGTTCGGCTTCCTGTTGCGCGCACTGGAGTATGGCTGCCCGCCACATGGCGGCATCGCATTCGGACTCGATCGCATCGTGATGCTGATGGCAGGCGCCGAAAGCATTCGGGATGTCATTGCGTTTCCAAAGACGCAGACGGCCAGTTGTCCGCTGACCAATGCGCCCGGCGTAGTGGCAGAAGAGCAGCTCAGGGAGACTGGAATTCGCCTGCGTACGCCGCGGCCGGAGTAGTCCGGTCACGTCTCGACGCAGACCGGAATCAGTACTGGTCGTTGTTTACACGGACGACGGCGAAGTGCTGTTGTTGCAACGGCACAGCCCGTTTGAATTCTGGCAATCGGTAACGGGATCACTCGACGCCGATGAACTGCCCTGCGATGCTGCCCGGCGGGAATTATTCGAGGAAACCGGTCTCAAAGAAGAAGGCGAGCTCGTTGACACTGGCGTCAGCCGCCAGTTCACAATCGATCCGCGATGGCGCGACCGGTATCCGCCGGGCGTGACAGAAAACACGGAGTACGAATGGCGTTATCGGCTCCCAGGGGCGGTGGAGATTCAGATTAGCCGGGACGAACACTCGAAGTACTGCTGGCTGCCGATCGCTGCAGCGATTGATGCCCTCTGGTCGCGGACGAACAAGCAAGCGCTGCTGGATTTGCAGACGCAGGCACAGGCACAGTGAGCGATACCCACAGAGTCGTTTGCCTGCCTGGCATATGGATGCCGGGCGCCGGCATGATGTATATCAAACATCGTCTTGAAAGTGACAGCGGCTATCACGTAGACCTTTTCAGCTATGCCCCGGTCACAGAGACGCTGAATGACGTCGCCGGCAAGCTGGCGGACACATTCGCCAGCGCTGGCAACGGGCCAACTCACCTCGTTGGCTACAGCCTCGGCGGCGTCGTGGTGCTTCGAATGCTCGCATTGCGCCCCGACCTCGACGTCGGCCGGGTCGTCTGCCTGGGATCGCCGCTGTGCGGTTCGCGCGCCGCGTTTCACCTTAGCCAGCTGGACTGGGGCAACCTGATTCTGGGCAAAACAATCATCGAAGGCGTGCTCGATGATGCTGCGCATCGCTGGGCGAAAGGGGTCGCTGAATCGCATGAAATCGGCATCATCGCGGGTGACGTGCCGATCGGATTCGGTCGCCTGGTTGCCGGTTTCGACGAGGCCAACGATGGCACCGTGGCAATTTCCGAAACCAGATTGCCGGGCGCGAAGGATCACCTGGTGCTGTCGGTCAGCCACAAGGGAATGCTGATATCGAGAGACGTCGTCGACCAGACGGCCGCGTTCCTGCAACGGGGTGAATTTTTGCGGGAAGCGTAGCGGCGCGCCGCGTCATCACTTATCCTTTGCGCTTTCGTCGACCCGCTGCGACGCAAGAATCCGAAATTGCAGACAAACTCAGGAGCGAGCAATGAGCGACAGTGCAGGGACAGAAGCCAGAATATCGCCACGCTACATGTTGCTTCTGATCGTAATGATTCCGTTTTTTGCCTGGCTCTATTTCCTGGTCGGCACCAGTTTCTTCGATTCGCCGCTGTCGCTCGAAGAGTATGTCATTTTTTCGTCCCTGATAGCCGTCATCGTGACCGGTTGTTATCAGCTGTTTTTCTGGGTTCAACGCAACAACTATTACTTCAAAACGCGCTGCTTCGTATCACCGTGGGACAAATACATTCCATTCTGGCCGTCCTGGGTGTGGATTTATTCATTTCTTTATTACATTGCGATCGGCTTTGTCGTTGCATCGATTCAATCGATTACTGAAGGGGTCTACCTTATCTTCGGTGCTATCTTGTTGCTGCTCTCGCAGGTTTTCTTTTTTTTCTTCTTCCCCTCGACGGTACCGCCGGAGTATCGGCAATACGAAGGCAATAGTTTCTCGACCCGCTATCTGAAATTTGTTCAGGTCAAGGACAACGGTCGCAACTGCCTGCCGAGCATGCATTGTTCGGTGGCAATGTATGTCAGCCTGGTTCTCTTTCCGGCGATCGGCGGTGCGAGCTGGATGTTTGTCGGCCTGATCGCGGTTTCGTGTTTGCTCGTCAAACAGCATCAGATGGCGGATATCCCGCCCGGTATTGCGCTGGGGTGGGTGGTGTGGTCGCTGGCGCCGACGCTTTGACAATTCGGAATTCCAATCGTAGGAGCCCGGCCCACCGGGCGATCTTCGTTTTGCGGGTGTGGTGGATTTATCCCTTGCAAACATTAATCGCATGTTTGAAGAACATGCGATTAATGTTTGTCGCCCGGTGGGCCGGGCTCCTACGAATCGTCGCGGAGTCTTTTGAGTGAATAGAGGACATCGAGCGCATCGCGCGGTGTCATCGTATCCGGATCGATATCGTTCAACGCATCCCGCAACTCATCTGCTTGTGCTTCCGGTTTGAGCGCTGCTGAAAAGGGCAGCTGCGTCTGCGGATGTTCAAGGTCCCGATGCGTCTCCAGTGACGCGAGATAGGATTTCGCGCGGCGGATGACGGGCCGGGGCACGCCGGCCAGCGCAGCAACCTGCAAGCCATAGCTCTGGTTCGCAGGACCGGGTCTGACGGCGTGCAGGAATACCAGCTGACCCTTGTGCTCGGTCGCGTCCAGGTGCACATTGACGCATTCCGGTATTTCTACGGCCAGCGCCGTCAGTTCAAAGTAGTGGGTGGCGAACAGTGTGAATGCACGCACCGTCTTGCCCATGTGATGCGCAGCCGCCCAGGCCAGCGAAAGTCCGTCAAAGGTACTCGTGCCGCGCCCTATCTCGTCCATAAGGACCAGGCTTTGCTCAGTCGCGTTGTTGAGAATGGTCGCGGTCTCAGTCATTTCGACCATGAATGTCGAGCGGCCGCCGGCCAGGTCATCCGAGGCGCCAATACGCGTGAATATCCGGTCGATCGCACCAATCCGCAGACTGTCAGCGGGGACGAAACTGCCGATATGCGCGAGGATGACGATCAAGGCGGCCTGCCGCATGTATGTCGACTTACCGCCCATATTCGGGCCGGTAATCACCATGAGTCGCTGCTGATCATTCAGAGAAAGGTCGTTGGCGACGAAGGGAGTCTCGATAACCTGTTCGACGACCAGGTGCCGGCCGCCGCTGATTTCCAGGCACGGCTCCGCCACGATTTCCGGTTGGCACAGGTTTAATGCCTCCGCGCGCCCGGCCAGGCAAACCAGGACATCGAGCTCCGCAATTCCAGCCGCGGTGGTTTGCAGGGTCGGAAGAACGGTCGTGAGCGCGTCGATGAGGCCTTCATACAGGATTTTTTCCCGGCTCAATGCCCGTTCGCGCGCACTGAGCACCTTGTCTTCGAACTCCTTCAGCTCCGGCGTGATGTAGCGCTCGGCACCTTTCAATGTCTGGCGCCTTACGTAGTCGGCGGGCGCTTTATCAGCCCGGCTCTTGCTGATTTCGATGTAGTAACCGTGTACCCGGTTGTAGCCGAGCTTCAATGTCGAAATGCCGGTGCGCTCCTTCTCGCGTTTCTCGAGGTCGATAAGGTATTGATCCGCGTTTTTTGCGATCGCGCGGAGATCGTCGAGTTCGTCGTCGTAACCGTCTGCAATGACGCCACCGTGACTGATTAGCATTGGTGGATTATCGATTAATGCTTTTTGCAGCAGGTCTTTTTCCCGCGAGTGGTTTTGTATTTGTTCGGCCAGTGATGCCAGCAGCGGCGAATCAACGTTTTTTAGTGTGTGCCTGATTTCCGGGACGCGTGCTAACGCGAGCATCAGCTGACGCAAGTCTCGCGGCCTCGCAGAACGAAGTGCAACACGCGACAGGATTCGCTCAACATCACCGACGCCGTGCAGAGTGTCCTGCAAGGTGTCAACAAGGCGATTCAATATCAGCGTCTGCAGCGCCTGGTATCTCGCGCGAAGCACGGTCGTGTTACGCAACGGTCTCTGCAACCATCTCCTGAGCAAGCGGCTACCCATCGGGCTTTGGCAATGATCCATTACTCCAGCCAGCGTATGCTCACGCTGGCCAGACAAACTTTCCTCGAGTTCGAGATTGCGTCGCGTCGGTCCGTCCATTATCACGGCATCGTCGGGAAGCTCGACGGTTATCGAAGTGAGGTGAGGTAGCGCAGCCTTCTGCGTATCGTTGACGTATTGCAGTAATGCACCCGCAGCCGCAACGCCCCGGGGAAATGCATCACAACCGAAGCCGCTCAGATCCTGCGTCTGAAACTGGGAACACAACAGCCGCCTGGCGCTATCGAGGTCAAAATGCCATGGCGGTCTGCTGGTTACCCGCACCGCATCCCGCTTGCTGTATTCAAGCGACTGCTCTTCGTCGACGATAATTTCTGCCGGCCGCAGGCGTTCCAGTTCCCCGGCGAGCGCTTCTGCATCGCCTGGTTCAGTCAGCCGGAAGCGGCCACCCGCCAGGTCCAGCCACGCCAGGCCGATCCCTTCCCGATCGCTAAAGACGGACGCGACGAGGTTATCGCGGGACTCGGCGAGCAATGCCTCATCGGTCAGCGTTCCCGGCGTAACGACGCGTGTTACCCTGCGTTCGACCGGCCCTTTGCTGGTTGCCGGATCCCCGATCTGTTCGCAGATGGCTACCGATTCGCCCTGGCGCACGAGTTTTGCCAGGTAACCCTCCACAGCGTGGTAGGGCACACCGGCCATTGGAATGGCGTTGCCGCCGCTCTTACCGCGCGCGGTGAGCGTGATGTCCAGCAGTGGCGCCGCCCGTTTGGCGTCATCGAAAAACAACTCATAGAAGTCACCCATGCGGTAAAACAGGAGCATGTCCGGATACTCGCCCTTGATTCGCAGGTATTGCTGCATCATCGGTGTATGGACGGGTGTAACGGATGCGCTCATCGTGTTTCTTGTTATCGCGTTTGGTAGTAGCGAGGTTGGCAGTCCATGCTAGCCTCTGCCTTTAACGAAGTCGATGCTCCCTCTCCATGAAGACCCGATGAAGATTGTGCACGTCGAAACCGGGCGTCATTTTTATGGTGGCGCGCAGCAGGTGATCTGGCTGATCAAAGGGCTGACTGGGCGTGGCGTCGAGAACATGCTGGTCTGTCCAGCGGATTCCGACATCGACAGGGTGGCCCGGGACGCTGCGATTCCGGTGCGCAACTTAAGATGTTCGGGCGATCTCGACTTCAGGTTTGCATGGCGTCTTGGCAAGCTTGTGGCCAGGGAAAAGCCGGACGTCGTGCACTGTCACAGTCGGCGTGGCGCCGATTTTCTCGGCGGCCAGACATTGGCGCTGACAGGAGTTCCAGCCGTCCTGTCCCGCCGGGTTGACCACACCGAATCGAGATTACTGGCGAGGTGGCGCTACCGGCCGTTCCGCAAAGTCATTGCAATCTCCGGCCATATTGCCACGGTGCTTGAGGACGGCGGTATGCATCCCGATCGTCTCGCAACTATTCGCAGTGCAGTAGACCTTGACAGCATCAACACGCTGCCGGATTGCGCTGCCTTTCGAAACCAATTTAAGATCGATGATGACGATTTCGTTATCGCAATGGTCGCGCAATTCATTCCACGTAAGGGGCACCGGTATCTGTTCGACGTCATTCCCAATTTACGGGACAGTCATCCGAACATCAGGGTGCTGCTCTTCGGTAGCGGGCCGCAGGAAGCGGAACTTCATGCTTTGGCAACGCGGCTGAATCTGCACGGCACCGTGCAGTTCGCCGGTTTCAGGGAGAATCTCGATGATTTCCTGGCGTGCATCGATTTGCTGGTTCATCCCGCCACCCAGGAGGGTCTCGGCGTCGCGATGCTGAAGGCTGCCGCGGCCGGCGTGCCGGTGCTGGCATTCGACACGGCGGGATCAAGGGAGGCGGTCGCGCACGGCAAGACGGGGGTGCTGGTGCCCTGCGAGGATGTTGCTACTCTGCAGAAAGCGATCGCAGTGCTGATCGACGAGCCCGGGATGCGCCACGAATTCGGCGCGGCCGGTCGCCAACGCATGCAAGATGAATTTTCGATGGATACAATGGTAGGGAGGCACATCAAATTGTACGAATCGGTAATTAATGGCTGAGACAGAATCAATCGGGACGCTGTCCGAAGCACTGGTCAGCGAACTCATCGAGGCTCGCCGGACTATCTCCGTCGCTGAGTCCTGCAGCGGCGGCTGGATTGCCAAGGCACTGACTGACATCAGCGGCTGTTCGCAATGCTTTGCTTATGGAGTGGTCGCCTACTCAAATGGCGCCAAGGAATCGATGCTCGGCGTCAAGCCGGCCAGTCTCAATGAGTACGGCGCAGTGAGCGAAGCAGTCGTCGGGGAAATGGCGGCGGGCGTGCTGCACTTGAGTGGCGCTGACTACGCCGTCGCAGTTAGCGGCATCGCCGGTCCGGATGGCGGCTCTGAGGAAAAGCCTGTTGGCACAGTCTGGTTTGGCTGGGCCGTCCGGCAGCAGAAAAAAACATCGATCGATGCTGAAAAACACCTGATAAAGGGTGATCGCGAGGCGGTACGAATGCGCACGGTCATACTTGCGATGCAGGGAATCCGTGAACGAATAAGAAGAAATGGCTGACCGACAACTTTTTTACGCACTTTGGCCCTCGGAGCGGCAACGCGAAATGATGCGCGACATCATTAATCCCGCGCTGAGCGAGATTGAGGGAACCGCTGTCGATCGCGGAAACTGGCACATTACGCTGGTATTCATCGGTGCATTTGCGGAGGAAAACATTGCCGGGCTGCAGGAGGCTGTCCGCGAGATCGAGCCCTTCGAAATCAGGCTCCGCTTCGACCGTATCACTTTCTGGCAGCGGCCGAAGGTTGCCAGCCTGAATCCGCGAAACGTACCGGCCGGGCTGGAGGAGCTGGTCAGATCGCTCGAGCAGAAACTGGTGACGTTCGGCTTTGTACCCAATGAGCGCACCTACAGGCCGCATATCACCGTTGCCCGGCGAGCACGGACCTTCATCGACATACCACTGGCGCGGCCGATCGAGCTGCAATGGTCCAGCTTCGAGCTGGTTGAGACCGTGTCATCGTCACGTGGTGTTCAGTACCATCCGCTGAAACAATAGCTTCTGCACGATTCTTGATATAGAGCCCAGATTGGTCCCGGCCGGCCTGCTGCCGGCCACCTGGTTTTGTGAAATAATGCTGACTTCTCCTCTACACCTGAATGGCACCAGCAAATGGACGAAAATCGTAAAAAGGCCCTTGCCGCAGCGCTTGGACAAATAGAGAAACAATTCGGCAAAGGCTCCGTCATGCGCCTGGGCGACGGTACAGGGATCAGGGACATCGATGCGGTATCGACCGGTTCGATCGGGCTCGATGTGGCGCTCGGGATCGGCGGCCTGCCAAAGGGCCGTGTGGTCGAGATTTACGGGCCGGAAGCGTCAGGTAAAACAACATTGACGCTGCAGGTGGTAGCCGAGATACAGAAGGAGGGTGGCACCGCTGCCTTTGTCGACGCCGAGCACGCGCTGGACCCGACTTATGCGGCAAAGCTCGGGGTCAATGTCGATGAATTACTGATTTCACAGCCGGATACCGGGGAACAGGCGCTGGAAATCACGGACATGCTGGTTCGTTCCGGCGCAGTCGACATTATCGTCATCGATTCGGTCGCGGCATTGACACCAAAGGCGGAGATAGAAGGTGAGATGGGCGATACTCACATGGGTTTGCAGGCGCGGCTGATGTCGCAGGCACTTCGCAAACTGGCCGGCAACATCAAGCGTTCCAATGCGCTGGTTATTTTCATCAACCAGATCCGCATGAAGATCGGCGTCATGTTCGGCAACCCGGAAACCACGACCGGCGGTAACGCACTTAAATTCTATGCGTCAGTACGGCTCGACATCCGCCGCATCGGCGCGATCAAGAAGGGCGACGAAGTGATCGGCAGTCAGACACGCGTGAAGGTGGTGAAGAACAAAGTCGCACCGCCTTTCAAAATGGCGGAATTCGAGATTCTTTATGGCGAAGGCATTTCTCGCGAAGGTGAGATCATCGATATTGGTGTGGATCAGGGCATCATCGAAAAAGCCGGCTCATGGTATAGCTACGGAAGCGATCGCATCGGCCAGGGCAAGGAAAATGTCCGCGAGTACCTGAAAGCCAATCCTGAAATAGCCAATGATATCGAAGCCCGGATTCGCGCCAAGCTGCTGCCGGACAAAGCCGTAGAAAAAACCACACCGGAAGACGCAGAAGAGAAGGCTGTCGCGAAGCAGGCATAAGACAGGGATGATTCGATGAGTGAAATCGAATCAGTCAAGGAACTGAACGCCGACCGCTTCTCTTCGGAAGAGGTCGATCGTTTTTCCGATCCCGGGGAAGCTCGCAAAACAGCGATGGTTTACCTTGCGCGGCGCGAATACGGGCAGCACGAGCTTGAGCAGAAACTGCTCGCAGCCGGCTTCGCAGCGGTGACCGCCAAGGAAACGATCGACAAGCTGACAGGCGAGGGCCTGCAGGACGATCGCCGTTTCATCGATAACTTTGCGCAATCGCGGATTAGCCAGGGCAAGGGGCCGGTCCGCATTCGCCAGGAACTCGGCGAACGGGGCCTTGATGCGGGCTTGATCGATGAAGTGCTCGAAGATGTTGCCGAGGACTGGTTCGCGCTGGCAAGGTATGTTCGGCACAAGAAATTCGGTCCCGGTCTGCCGCGGGAATTTAAAGAAAGGGCCCGGCAAATGCGCTTCCTGCAGTACCGTGGATTCGAGTCCGGCCAGGTACAGGAGGCGTTCTCGCCGCATGGTGATCATTAACTGTTATCTATAAACTACTTGCATTTGCAGGAGCTCGCCTGTAGGAGCTCGCCTGTAGGAGCTCGCTCCAGCGAGCGATTGTTCGATGAACTTGAAAGTACCGCAGCACTCAACGGTAACGATTGAACGGACAAAAAATTGAAATCGATGTCCAGCAACGAGTTGCGTCAGGCATTCCTGGATTTTTTCCATGAGCGTGGCCATGAGGTGGTCCCGAGTTCACCGCTGGTGCCGGGCAACGACCCCACTTTGCTGTTTACAAATTCGGGCATGGTTCAGTTCAAGGACGTCTTTCTCGGCGAAGACCAGCGCAACTACAAGCGCGCGGTAACGTCGCAACGCTGCGTTCGCGCTGGCGGCAAACATAACGATCTTGAAAATGTCGGCTACACGGCAAGACATCACACGTTCTTCGAGATGCTGGGTAATTTCAGTTTTGGTGACTACTTCAAGGAAGATGCCATCAAGCTCGCCTGGGAATTCCTGACGAAAACTCTCGGCCTGCCGCCGGAGAGACTCTGGGTAACGGTCTTCGACGATGACGACGATGCAGCAGACACCTGGTTGAAGACCATAAAGATCGATCCCGATCACTTCTCACGCATGGGTAGCAAAGACAACTTCTGGGCGATGGGCGATACCGGTCCCTGCGGACCGTGCAGCGAAATCTTTTATGATCATGGCCCGGATGTCGCCGGTGGTCCCCCTGGCTCGAAGGATGAGGATGGCGACCGTTATGTCGAGATCTGGAATCTCGTTTTCATGCAGTTCGATCGGGCTGCAGATGGTGAGATGACGCCGCTGCCGAAACCATCGGTCGATACGGGTATGGGACTCGAAAGAATCGCTGCAGTAATGCAGGGCGTGCACAGCAATTACGAGATCGACCTGTTTGCCAATCTCCTGAAGGCGACTGCCAAAATCCTCGGTGTCAGGAACGACGGCTCCAGCTCGCTTAATGTCATCGTCGATCACATTCGCGCATGTGCGTTCCTGATCGTTGACGGCGTATTACCTGGAAACGAGGGCAGGGCATACGTACTCCGTCGAATCATTCGCCGGGCAGTCCGCCATGGCAAAAAACTTGGCGTGAATGACACCTTCTTCCACAAGCTGGTCGGTCCGCTGTGCAAGGAAATGGGCGACGCATACCCTGAACTCGTCAAGGCGAGAGCGCGTGTGGAGAAGGTGCTCGAGAAAGAAGAACAACGTTTTGCAGAAACACTGGACCAGGGCATGGAAATTCTTGAGTTGGCCATTGCGAAGCTGAAGGGCAAGGAACTGCCCGGCGATATCGTGTTCAAACTCTATGACACTTATGGATTCCCGGTGGATCTGACGGCCGACATTGCACGCGAGCGGGACCTGAGTGTGGATCAGGCAGGATTCGACCAGCGGATGGCGGCGCAACGCGATCGGGCACGTGCCGCGAGCAAGTTCGGGACCGGCAAAGAAGCGGCTATCAAGACAGAATTGACCAGCGAGTTCAGCGGATACGAAGGCACTGAAGATACCTCGGAAGTGACTGCGCTTTACAAAGACGGCAACGAGGTCGAATCACTGGCGGAGGGTGATGAAGGTGCGGTGATCCTCAGGTCAACGCCGTTCTATGCAGAGAGCGGTGGCCAGGTTGGCGACACAGGCTTGCTGGCGTTCGACAGCGGATTATTCTTTGTTTCCGACACGCAGAAGTCCGGCAAGGCCAGCGTGCATGCCGGCAAGATGCAAACGGGCAAGCTGTCGAAGGGTGACAAGATTTCCGCCGAAGTCGATGGCGAGCGCCGTCACTCAATCGTTCTCAATCATTCCGCCACGCACTTGATGCATGCGGCCTTGCGCAGTGTGCTCGGCGACCACGTCGCACAAAAAGGGTCGCTGGTTGCACCCGATCGCCTGCGTTTCGACTTCTCATATTATGAGGCGCTAACACGGGATCAGCTCAAGGAGATCGAGGACATCGTCAACGATCAGATACGTTTGAACATAAGCACTGACACTAAACTGATCAAATACGATGATGCGGTGGCGTCTGGTGCCATCGCTTTGTTTGGCGAGAAGTATGATGAGGAAGTGCGTGTGCTAAAACTCGGTGAACATTCCGTGGAACTGTGTGGTGGCACGCATGTATCGAGCACCGGCGATATCGGTGTATTCAAGATCACCTCCGAGGGCGGTGTTGCTGCCGGTATTCGCCGCATTGAAGCCGTGACGGGTGAAATCGCGATGCAGTGGATAGACGCTGGTCAACAGGTTCTCGACCAGGTTGCTTCTCTGCTGCGGAGCCCGGTTGATCAGGCGGCCGCGAAAGTTGAACAGCTGCTTCGTCGTAACAAGGAACTCGAAAAGGCATTGGCTGCCAGCAAACAACAACTCCTGACTGGCGGATCGCTGGATATCATGGACAGTGTCACCGAGATTAGTGGCATCAAGGTTCTGGCAACCCGCATGGACGGGGCCGATGCCAGGACGCTGCGAGATGCTGTTGATCGCTTCAAGGACAAGCTGCGAAGCGCTGTTATCGTGCTGGGTTCGGTCGAAAACGGGAAAGTTCGTCTGGCCGCAGGCGTGACCAAAAACAACACGGATCGCATCCGCGCGGGCGACGTTATCAAGCCGGTTGCCGAGCAGGTTGGCGGCAAGGGCGGTGGCAGGCCCGATTTTGCGCAGGCCGGCGGCAGCAACCCGGACGGCCTCGATGCAGCGCTCGCCTCGGTTCCGGGCTGGGTAACAGAGCAGCTCGGATAGTTCCGCGATCACTCTTCTGTAGAGCGTTCCTGCAAAATTATGACTGTGACGGGCACTGATCAGGGATTGCATCTACGATTATAATGGTTTAAGAATGAACGCAGGCGTAAATACAAAAAGGGCAAGGCCCGAATAAGGCAGGAGTAGGAAGCTATGCTGATTCTTACGCGACGCGCCGGAGAGACCGTGATGATCGGGAGCGATATAACCATCACGGTATTGGGCGTAAAAGGGAACCAGGTCCGGATCGGCATCAATGCCCCCAAAGACATTCCCGTACACCGGGAAGAGATTTACGAGCGCATCCAAAGCGAGAAAAGTGCTGAAGAGAGCGCCAAAAAGAGCGCCAAAGAGAGCGAGAAAGCCGAATCTGACGACGATAAATCCTGATTATCGGCTTTACCTCGTCTAACCCACTCAGTAAGATGTGCGCCCTTCGCAGGGCCCGGACTGCTGTGAGTTGTTTTGACCGATCGGAGAGGTGGCCGAGTGGTTGACAAATTCGCCGGGAGCGAATTTGGACCGCGAAGCGACCCGCAGGGCGAGGGGCAGGACGCCCCGAGTCAACGCGCTCTCCCAGTCCGCAGCGGCGGCTGAGAAAATTCAAGTTGGTTGATGCGGACTGAGCTTTAGTAAGATGACGATTATAGCGGCGGTGCCACTACCGACTGCGTTAAACGAAGTTGTGCCAAAATTGGCATGGGAGAAAACAGACTCGGAGAGGTGGCTGAGTGGTTGAAAGCGCTCCCCTGCTAAGGGAGTAAGGGTTAAAAGCCCTTCGAGGGTTCGAATCCCTCCCTCTCCGCCACCTCAAACAGATTAATGCGCCCGTAGCTCAGCTGGATAGAGTACTCGGCTACGAACCGAGCGGTCGGGAGTTCGAATCTCTCCGGGCGCGCCAACTTTTCGAAGTTAGATCAAGCAGTTAGTGCCTCAGGCACTAGCTGCTTTTTTCTTTAAAACGAACAGTGCGGGAGTTTTGCGTGACCCCTGGTCGACCACTCGGTTAGCAGCCGATAACAAATTGCCTAATTCAGCTGCTGAGTAGTGGGTTGTGATCCTTCCCGAACGATGTCCCAGCAAATCCTGCCTGTCCTCGAACGACACCCCGGCAGCCCGTAATCGGCGGCCGAACGTGTGTTTGAGATCATGAACCCGGACCTGCGGTAACCCCGCTCTTAACCGTCCCTTCCGCCATGCTGAACTGTTCATCTTCCGGATTCGCTTGCCGTTGTAAGTGAAGATGTACTTTCGGTGCTTGCCTCGCACATCATTGACGATGGACATCGCCGTGCGATTCAAGACAACCAAACGCTCTTCACCGTTCTTGACGAGCGCATCCGGGATTATGAAGACGGAAGTTTCCAGTTCAGGTACTTCGACTTCCCAATCCCATTGAAGCGAACACACTTCCTGCTCGCGGCAACCGGTGTTGACCTTATAAAGCGCCATCCGGGCCAAATGATCCGGTAGCTCTTTGAAAAGCTGCGTTTGCTCTTCCCACGAAAGCGGGTAGGGCTTGCGCGCATCGGTCACCTTGAGCAACGTAATTTTCGGCGGTCGGTCCAACCAGGTGAGGCCATATTCATCCAGCCACTCGGAAGCGGCCAAATTCAATATGCGTCTCACTGTCGCCAGGGCCAGGTTGATGGTCTTCGTCTTCCTGCCCTGAGCACGTCTGACTTCGATGAAGTCCTGCAACGTACCGATGTGAACCTTTCGAAGGTCTAAGTCACCTATGTACGAATCAAGTTGCTTAAGGTGCAGCTCGTCGAGATAGATGCTTCGCTTGTGTTGGTTCTCTCGTACGTATCGTTCGCCGGCTTCTCGAAACAGTCGCTTTGGTCGTTCGCCGTAAATCGACGCTCGGCGGGCTCTCTCCATCCGCATGGCCAGATAAAACTCCGCCTGTTCTAATGCCGTTTCTCCTGTGCTTTCGCACAGGCGTTTTCCTCCTATCGTCTTGTCGATGTGCCAGATATCACCGCGTTTGATGAGTCCAGCTGTTCTTATTCGTCCCATGGCTTTCTCCTTTCTGCCGCGGGACGCCCGTTGCGGGATTTATATTGATCCGCCCAGTCATCCAGATCAAGCCGGTCGAATGCGATGCCTTGTTTGCCGATGGGAATTACAGTCAGTTGGGGCCGAACCAGCCGATTGAAACGATTGCGATCCATGCCCAGGTAGTCGGGCGCATCACGAAGACGCACGAATCTCGGCAGGTGCCGAAATATCTGTCGATGAACCGTCATGGAAATCGGGCTGGTCATGCGACCAGAGTAGGCAGGCACGCCGATGTGTCAAATCTGCAATGCCCTGAAAAGGCAGGTTTTCTGCAACGTCACCTATAATTTTTGTGGTGCGTTTGTGGATGGCTAATGGACGCTTTGTGGTGGTTCTTGTGGATGCACTTGAGGGCACAATCGCTTAGGTATGCGATTCTCACCTATAGCTGCCGTAAACAGCGGGAAATTCGCACGAATTTGACGCAAAAACGCGATCAAAAATACTTTCATTCGGACCTTGAACTGGATGTTCTTGAATTCGATCTGCGCAGAACTTGATGACGTATCACGCAGCCGGACCGCAGCGTCAGTGGAGTCCCGCTATGCCAGTTGGCGAGCGACAAGGATAGTTGCCATGCGTTCCTCGTTTTATGCTGAACGTGTGGCCCAGGAAATGACCGCTTTACCCCTGCGGTCTCAACCGGTCGATGCAACACCCACTTGAAACCGAGCATCCTGGTCTTCGGGCCAGACGGTTTTATAGGCGCGTCGTAAGAGCTGGCGCGGCATGTGTTGCCGATGGGCGAACGGATAACTCGAAAAGCCGGTGCGCGATGGAACCCCCGTCAATACAGGCGATCGGGCTGTCAGTTGGGCAAGGTAGCCAGCATGTCTATCGATAAGCGCTCGGTGTCCCATTGAAACTTTAGCTATTCCTCTGATTCAAAAGCATTTGTGCGAGACAATGGTTTTCCGACAAAGTGTTGCGTCGACCGGTTGAGGTCACCGGCGCTTACCGGTCATTCAGAATGAGTCTCGACCAGAGGCTAGTTTTGAACGTCTGCTCTTACCGATAGCGGTCATTCAGTCAGGGCAGATACTGCTAT
>Ga0209988_10000328_pt1 | contig 29028 bp, 13 predicted proteins | sample N075metaG_FD_183115 | JGI IMG/M metagenome (GOLD analysis project Ga0209988, IMG submission 183115) | Deep subsurface microbial communities from Kermadec Trench to uncover new lineages of life (NeLLi) - N075 metaG (SPAdes) (version 2) | ecosystem: Environmental > Aquatic > Marine > Ocean trench... | reverse complement strand
TTAAGCGCTGCGAGAGGAGCGGCGGAGAGTTTTCGATCGCCATGGGCGACCTCGACAACTTCAAATACTACAACGATCGATTCGGTCACGACGCCGGTAATGACGCCTTGAAGGCTGTTGGGGAGGCTCTCCGGGAGGCCGGAAGAGACCAGGACGTAGCGGTGCGGTACGGAGGTGAGGAGTTCGTCCTCATCATGCCTGAAACGTCGAAGGAAGATGCGGGGGGGGTGGCGGATCGGGTGTGCCGAGCGATTGCAGAGCTTGAGTTCTCTCCGTCACCGTCGAAAAACGGGGTGACCATGAGTCTGGGGGTGGCCTCCTATCCGGTCGACGCCGTGGCGCCCGAGGCGCTCATTCGATGCGCAGACCGGGCTATGTATACCGCCAAGGCCAAGGGGAAGAACCAGACCCAACTGTACGGCGCCAATCGCCGCGCACTCCGGCGAGTTAGGGTCGAGCTGAAGGGGGAGATCCGCGTTCTGAACGACAAGGGGGTGCCATTTTCTACGCTGAACATCAGTGAGCGGGGCCTGAGTCTCAAGGCGAAGGAGCCTCTGGAATTGAACTCGATGGTCGAATTCGTTCTGGACGTCCCTGACCGTAGCGAGGGAATCAAGGCGTACGGCCGCGTCGTTCGTGTATACGACAAAGTGGATGGGGCCTATGAGATGGCGCTCGCAATCATGGACATGGATAGCCGAGAACACCTGGCGTTGACGATGTTTTTACGTTCGCAAACGTCCAATGAAGACGACGAATCCGAGCGGGATTGATCGCGGCCCTCCGAGGCCTGTTGAAGAAGTCAGAGATCAGAGGCTCCTTCCCACTGCGGCGGCAACGGGCTCCAGGCCCGCCATAAGAGTGTCGAATTCGTCGAACGTAAGCGATTGATCTCCATCCGAGACCGCCTGCTCCGGGTCCGGATGCACCTCGATCAGCAACCCGTCTGCTCCGGCGGCTACCGCCGCGTATGAAAGCGCCGCCACGAGATCACGCCGGCCAGCGGCATGGCTCGGGTCGGCGATCACCGGAAGGTGCGTCTCCTTCTTGAGGACCGGGATGGCGGCCAGGTCGAAAGTATTTCGGGTCGCGTCGGAAAAAGTTCGGATACCCCGTTCACAAAGGATGACGTTTTCGTTCCCCTGTTTCATGATGTACTCCGCCGCAAGGAGCAGGTCCTCCACGGTGGCCGCCATTCCGCGTTTGAGCAGGATCGGCCGGTGGAGTCTCCCGACTTCGGTGAGAAGGGAAAAATTCTGCATGTTTCGCGCTCCGATCTGGAGCACGTCGGCGTATTCGGCGACCAAGTCCGCCTGGCGTGTGTCCATGACCTCGGTCACGATCGGGAGGCCGGTCTCGGCACGGACGTCGGCGAGCATCTTGAGGCCATCCTCGCCCAGCCCGCCGAAGGAATAGGGTGAACTACGCGGCTTGAACGCACCGCCGCGAAGCCCTACAGCTCCCGCCTTCTGGACCCGCTGAGCCGTCGCGGAGAGCATTTCAAGGCTCTCCACCGAACAAGGGCCCGCCACGACAGCGATGGCCGTATCGCCGACGGTAGCGCTGCCCAGCGGAACTATCGTCGGTTCGGCGGCAAACTGGAGGTTCGCCAACTTGTATGGTTTCATGACCGTGTGAACGGCCTCGACCCCCGGAATCGAACGGAGTGGGATGCCGGCCAGAAGCTCCTCGTCTCCGATACATCCAATCACAGTACGGTGTTTTCCGCGCGAAAGGTGGGTCTGAAGCCCGAGGGCCTCCACGCGCTCCCGGATATGGTCCAGCTCTTCGTCGGTGACGTCGTGTCGGGTGATGATGATCATGTTCGTGTGTCTCGAGTTGTTCGCTCTGCGACGATAAAAAAAGGTCTCCGATAGTACCCTATCGATGTCGGGCACTTCAAGGCCAAGCCAGCTATGAACATCAGGGGCTCCGTTGCCCCTGGCCCCGAGTAAGGGAGTCGAGGGGGCGGTCGGCGGGCGTACTTTCGGTGGTCCTATGGTTCAACGAGTTTGCACCCGGGTGCAGCCCAAGACAGCCATCAGGATAGGGAGCGGGGAGGGGACAGGATGTCGGATCTCGTTTCGGAAGTCAGGTACGCGTTCCGCAGCCTGAATAAGAGTCGCACCTATGCGGCGGCATTCGTGATTACGCTGGGCCTCGGTATCGGCGTGAACACGGCCATATTCAGCGTGGTCAATGGTGTGCTGCTCAAGCCGCTACCGTATAAGGATGCCGAGCGGATCATGTTCATCCAGCAGCCCGCGAACAGGGTCGGCGCCTTCGACGGAGCGTTCTCGTTCATCGAGATCGACGACTACAGAGCGGCGTCGCGGACCATTGACGAGTTCGTCGAGTTCGGAGACTGGGATTTCAGTGTGATCGGCCGCGGGGACCCCCATCGCGTGGTCGGCGGCCTGGTGACGGCCAATTACTTCGAGGTCCTCGGCATCCTTCCCCTTCACGGGCGTACCCTGATCTCGAGCGACGACGATCCGGGGGCCCCGCCCGTGATGGTCCTCACACACGACTACTGGACCCGCATGTTCGGTTCCGATCCCGAAATCGTGGGCCAGACCGTCAAGCTCACGACGAAGAGTGTAGAGGTCGTGGGCGTGCTCAGGCCGGGGAGTCACTACACGGGGCGTAGGAAACCGGACGTCTTCACCAACTACACGACGAACGATCATTACATGGGTGCGGCCATGCGGGACGCACGCACGCATCGCATGACGGAGGTATTCGGGCGCCTCGCTCCGGGCGCCACCTTCGAGGTGGCTCAGGCGGAGCTGAGCCAGATCAACCGGCGCCTCCAGGATGAATTTCGCGAAGCCTATCCAGAGTCGTTCGGTTACCAGATAACCGCTCGCCCATGGCAGGAGGTACTCACCGAATCCGCGCGTCCCACGTTCATGATCATGATGGGAACGGTGCTCATGGTGCTCCTCCTGGCATGCGCCAACGTGGCGAACTTGACCCTGACGCGGTTGATCCGGCGCGAGCGCGAATTGGCCGTGCGAGCTGCGTTGGGCGCCGGCAAAGGGCGCATCCGCCGCCAACTCTTCACGGAGAACCTCATCCTCGCGCTCGCCGGTGCAGGGTTGGGTTTGGTTCTTGCCGTCGCCGGTCTGGACATGCTGGTATCGTACGCCAACCGCTTTACGATCCGGAGCGAAGAAATCGGGATGGACGGTGCCGTCCTTGCGTTCACGCTTCTGATCGGGATCGGGATCGCGATGCTGCTCGCGTGGGCACCCAGCCTTCCCTTCACGTCCCAGATCGGAATGTCCCTCAACCAGTCGGGCGGGCGGCATTCAGGTGGGATATCCAGACGCAAGCTGCAGCGGCTTCTGGTCGTGAGCCAGCTTGCGCTTTCCTTCACTCTTCTGATCGGTGCCGGCCTTCTCGTGAGGAGCCTGTTCAGGCTGCAGGGGGTCGACTCGGGCTTCGAGGAGGGGACCGTGGTGACATTGGAGTCACCGAACTTCACATCACTCACTGCGGAGGAGCAGCAGACGTTGTTTGGCGGGACCATGGCTCGAATACGGAGTTTTCCCGGCGTGCAGAGCGCGGCCTACGCCACCTGGGCGCCGCTTCAGAGCCCGCCGCCCGCCGCCCTCACGATCGATGTCGAGGGGCTGGACGAACTTCAGGCGTCGACGCCCATAGGGCTCTTCAACACCGTGAGTCCGGACTATTTTCGGACCGTGGGAGCCGTGCTTCTTCGCGGGCGCTCCTTCACCCGGGATGACACGCCCGAGGCCGACTCGGTCGTCGTCATCAATGAGTCGCTTTCGAGGACCTACTTCGGGAGTGAGGACCCGGTCGGGAGGCGCATTCGATGGCAGAACACCCGCGGCACCTGGCAGCCATGGCAGCGCGTGGTGGGCGTGGTCGCCAACACTCGGGATGCGGGGATCGCTCAAGCCGACGTCCATGTTATTTATCAGGCGACGAGTCAGGCCGTCCGCCGGCGCGGGGGGATCGCGGGAGTGACGGGCGGCGGAGGGTTTCCTGCGCAGACGATGCTCGTGCGTACGACGGGCCAGATCGGACCGCTGGTGCGGCAGATCACCGAGATCATCCACGAAACTGATCCTGAGCGGCCGGTGGACAACGTCATTACCCTGGAGGAATTGACGAGGGAGGACATCGCACCCCAGCGCTTGAACGCGACGCTCTTTTCCGCCTTCGCGATCTTGGCCCTGGTGGTCGCGGGCGTCGGGGTGCTGGGTGTACTGTCGTTCTCCGTCACACAGCGAACCAAGGAGTTCGGTATCCGCCTCGCGTTGGGCGCCGAGCAGGGCCAGGTGCTTCGGATGGTCATGGGAGAGGGCGCGCGGTTGGTGCTCGGTGCGCTCGTCTTGGGGGGCGTGGCCTCGGTCCTGTTGTCTCGTTTCCTGTCCGGCCTTCTGTTCGAGATCGAGCCCACGGACCCGGTCACGTTCGTGGCGGTGGGCGCGGTACTCGCCGCGGTTGCACTGCTCGCGGCGTACGTTCCGGCCCGACGCGCCACTCGCGTCGACCCGATCGACGCCTTGCGGGCGGAGTAGCCGTACGAGTGGGGTGCAGAAATGTTCAGGGTTGGGTCCCGGCCCTCGAGGACGCAGGTCTTCTCTGACCCATTCGACAAAGACACACCGACCAGCTACTGATACCGGCTTCGCTCACGGAAAAGCACACGGCGAACCAAGAGAGGCGCGCTCGATGGCAAGTTCATGGATGATTCGCGGGGTCGAGTACGGGAACTGCAACTGCAACTACGGGTGTCCCTGCCAGTTCAATGCTCCTACCACTCACGGCAATTGTGAGGGTGTGCTCGCCGGGCACATCGAGGAGGGGCACCACGGCGATACACCGCTGGATGGGTTGGACTTCGCGATGATGTTCTGGTGGCCAGGGGAGGTCGCAGAGGGGAACGGCAGGCAGCAAGTGGTCATCGACGAACGGGCCACGGATGCTCAGCGCGAGGGACTGCGCAGAATTCTTCACGGCGAGGACACCACGCCGGGAGCGACTCATTTCGCCGTCTACAACAGCATGATGGCCGAGGTGCTGGAAACCCTCTACGCCCCGATCGAACTCGAAATCGACATCGACGCGCGCACGGCTCAGTTGAGCGTGCCCGGGGTGGTGGAGTCCACGGGCTCACCCATCATCGACCCATTTAGCGGGGAGCCTTCCCGTGCCCGTATCAACCTGCCCAATGGGTTCGAGTATACGGTCGCGGAAATGGGCTCCGCGTCGTCCAAGTTGACCGCCGGGATTGAGCTCGAGCTCACCGACAGCTACGGCCAATTCAATATCCTGCATATGAATCAGGATGGCGTGATCCGGTAGGGTGGTCTAAAGGGAGTCCGGGTGATGGTCACTCGCTCAGACATCGGCGCATGGCGCTCCCTCCGGAAGCGTGATCTTTTGGGCGTCCTGTCGGCCTTGGTGGGCGGAACTACGCTCGCTTGGGTCTACCTCTTCCGGCTTGCCGACGGGATGACCGGCTCGGCCGCTCCAATGGAAGGGCTTCAGGTCCGCCCGTGGGAGGCGGCCGACTTCGTGCTGATCTTCCTGATGTGGACGATCATGATGGTCGGGATGATGGTCCCGAGCGCGGCCCCCACCGTCATGATCTACGCGGGCGTCGCCCGCAAGGCGGCACGCGATCAGCACGTCGTCCCGCCCACCGTCGTCTTCATTTCAGGGTACGTCGTTCTGTGGACGTTATTCTGCGTGGTGGCGACTCTGGCGCAATGGGGTCTCGATCGAGCCTCGTTGTTGTCCCCTATGATGGTGACGACCAGCCCCGCGATCGGGTCGAGTCTTTTGATCGCTGCCGGGGTGTACCAGCTCACGCCGATCAAACGCGCGTGCTTGAAACACTGCCGTTCACCTGCACATTTCCTATCCGAGCACTGGCGCGCCGGAATCATCGGCGCGTTTCGGATGGGGCTGGAGCACGGGATCTTTTGTTTGGGATGTTGCTGGGTATTGATGGGACTCCTGTTCGTGGGTGGCGTCATGAACCTGCTCTGGATCGCGGCCATCGCGACGTTCGTCTTCGCCGAGAAGGTGATTCCTCTCCCTGATTCGCCGATTCCGGCAAGGCTGACTGGCGGAGCCATGATTCTCGGCGGGTTGATCCTGTTGATGACGTGGGCGGTGGGGGGCAGGTAGAGTCGGTCCGCACGGTGTCATACGCTCGTCTGAGGTTTCGAGGAGACCGATCTCCGCGAGGGTGGGGCTCAGATGGTCCACCACCGAATCGGGCGGTCGGGGCCCTCGAAGCAGATCGCTCCCGTGTAGGTCGGACCCAGCTCAACCCCCCTGAAGTGCCAACGAGACGCCTCGTCGTCTGGCATCTCTGTGGTCAGGAGGCTTCCGGGACCGTCTCCAGCGTAGTCGAGCGTGAAGCGATCCGAGCCGAAGCTCAGGCCGGTTCCCCAGGCCTTCAGGTAGGCTTCCTTCCGAGTCCAGGCTCTGTAAAACGCCGCGGGGCGGTCCTCAGACGGGAGTGCTCGAAGGGCGGCGCTCTCGGTTGGGGAGAAGAAGCGGTCCGCGATGTCGGTAAAGGCCCGCTCCTCCCTCGCGAACTCGATATCGACGCCGATGCGCGCTCCCCAACATACGGCTACGAGCCCCTTCGACTCCGAGTCGGAAAGGTTGAATCGGGGCTCATCGTGCTCAGCGAGCATCGGCTTTCCGTGCTCTCCGTACGTAAATCTCACATCCTTTGGGCGGGTGCTCAGGTAGCGAGCAAGGATGCGGCGCAGGTGACCCCTCGACGAGGCCTTCCGGTCCCGCTTCTCGTCAACGACGATGCGCCTGGCGGCTTGGGCCTCGTCGGGAGTGAGGATCGCCCAATCGTGCCCCCGGACCTCGAGGTCGAAACGCCAAACGTCGATTACGTCGTCGGGTGCGAGCTCCCATTCTTGGGCGGGGCGCCAGCGCTCAGCCACGTGGCTCCTTTTCCCGCTCCTCTATCCATGCCTTCAGGCGGCGCATGCCATCCTCCAGGGACACCTGCGGCTCGTATCCGAGATCCCGCCGCGCGGCGCTGATGTCGAACCAACGCGAGCTCGTGAGTTGGCGTACCATCCAACGGCTCATCCGTGGATCGCCCTGCGCCCGCGAGAGTGCGTGCGCCTTCTCGAAAAGCCAGCCCACCGCTAGCGCGGTTCGCAGCGACACCGTCTTCCGAACCGGCGGCACCCCAGCGGCCTCGAGGAGCCCATCGATGAAGTCCCAGATCTCCACGGGCTCGCCAGAACTCACGAAGTAGGGGCGGCCATTGATGCGGCGGGCTCCCTCCCCCCCGCTTAGGAGAAGATCCCCGGCGATCAAATGGGCCTCCACCGCGTCATCGATATAGGTGATATCCTGCCGCTTGGGCGGCCCATTGATGCGTCGGAGTGCGCCGTTCCTTCCCCTCTCGATCACACGGGGCAGCAGAGACGTGTCGCCGGGGCCCCAGATGAGGGGGGGGCGGAGTGCGACCACCTTGAATTCCTTGGAGGTCGAGGAGAGAACCAGGCGCTCGGCCTCCGCCTTGGTCCGGCCGTAGTCCGCCTCGTAACGCGTGGCGTAGCCCTCCGACTCATCGACACCTTCCAGATCCGTGACGCCGGAAAGCACGCTCGGCGTGGAGGTGTAGACGAGCGCCCGCACGCCGCATTCCCGGCAGGCCGTGAGCACGTTTGCAGTCCCCGTGACGTTCGTATCGTAGAAGTCTACGTACCGGCCTCCCGCCCCCACCTTCGCCGCCGTGTGGAACACGACATCGACGCCACGGGTCGCGTCGGTCACCGCGTCGAGCTCCGCCACATCTCCCCGTTGGTGCTCGATGCCGTAGGCGGCCAGCTCCGGGTGGGATCCACGGGAGAAACCTCTGACCTCATCCCCCCGGTCACGGAGGGTCCGGGCGATGGCTCCTCCGAGGAAGCCGCCCGCTCCCGTCACCAGCGCCTTCATGAGCGGTTGTCCGGCTGTCCGGAGGTCGGACCACGGCTCCGGCGGGACGCCAACTGCTTCTCTGCCCACACCGCGAGCTTCTCCCGGAAGATCTTCGCGTTGTGCCGAACGTCCACGGGAAAGGCGGGGTGGTAGAGCACCATGTCGATCGCCCGGGTGTGCTCGTGGCTCCGGGCGATTTCCAGCAACTCTTTCGTGAGTTTCCCATTGCCGATCGTAGCTTCCGGCACCCGCTCTACGCAGATCAGCGGCGTCGTATGACCCCGGTGCGCGGGGTCGGCTTCGCTCGTGGTCCGGCCCGCTCCCACGACTCTGCGCCCCCTCGGCGTTTTGCCCACTCCTGCGACGCCCACCAGGGCGCTTCGCCGAACGGCCGGGTGCGTGTTGAAAACGGCCTCACAGGGGATCGTGTACATCGTCCCCGTCTCGGCATCCACGCGGTGGCCCTTTCGGCCACACATCCAAAGCCGGCCCTGCTCATCGAAATAGCCGACATCGCCCATGCGGTGCCATACGTCTCCGCTCGAGGTGGGAATCTTGGCGAGCTTCGTCGCCAGGGGCCGCTGGTAATAGGACGGTGTCACGACCGCGCCCCGCACAACGATCTCGCCGATCTCTCCTGGTGGGAGAGGAAGGTCGTCCGTCCATGACTCGATCGGGTCGTCATGGATCGGCACGATCCGCACTTCCATGCCGGGTGTGGGGCGACCCACGCACACGCCGCCGCCCTGGTCCGTGAGCCGTCGCGTCTCTCGCAGGATTTCTCTGCTTCCGAGAACGGACACCGGAAGGGCCTCGGTCGCTCCGTAGGAGGTCAGGACCTCGATGCCGTCCGGGAGACACTGTTGGAAGCGCTCGAGCGCCGGGTTCGATGCCGGGGCCCCCGCCGAGATGGCTCGCCGAAGCGAGGTCAACCGATGGCCGTGATCGACGCAGTAGCGTCCCAGCTTGTCGATGAGGGCCGGTGAGGCGAAAAGATTGGTGCACGCGTAGTCCCGGAACGCCTCGAAGAGACGCTGCGGGTCGGCCTCCGCCGGCCGACTCGCGTCCATGTCGGGGACCACCGAAGCCATGCCGAGGGCCGGACCGAAAAGCGCGAAGAGGGGAAAAGTCGCCAGGTCTCGCTCCCCCGGCTGGATTCCGTATACCTCTCTGAGCGCCTTCACCTGGGCCGCGAAAACCCGAAACGGTGTGACGACCCCCTTGGGCACGCCGGTGCTCCCGCTCGTGAACAGGATTGCGGCGGTTTGCTCGGGGTCGGGCTCGAGAATCGGGAAGGGGTCCGGCGACGCTTTCGCCTCCAAATTGCTCAGGGTGTGCCCCCCCCAGAACAATCTGTGCCCTACGGTAATCTTGGTCCTGACCGTCTGCCTCGCCCAGCCGAAAAAGACTCTCGCGGCCTGCGCCTTGGGGACACCGATAAAGGCCTCTGGTTCTGCTTCGCGAAGGCACTCCCCCAAATTCTTGATTCCCATGCCCGGATCCACCAGGACCGGGATCGCTCCGACCTTGAGCATCGCAAACGTCAACGAGAAGAACGCGAGGCTGGGCTCCACCATGAGGACGGTCCGAACGCCCGGCCCTATTCCGACGCCCACCAGTGCATGGGCGATGCGGTCGGAGCGGCGATGCAACTCGAGTGCGGTCAGTTCGGAATAGCGGGCCGATCCGTCCGGGTTCCGGCCGTCGGAGACCGCCACCGCGAGCGCGTCCGGCTGGCTGCGGGCCAGGTCGACTAGAAAGGCGGCGACATTGATGTGTTCGGGGGAGCGCTCTGGCGCGGCGTCGGCTCCGGCAGGTGGCCCCGTTTCCGCGGTCGCACCGTCGCCTTCTCCGCTCATACCGAACTGTCGGTCGGCTGGGGTTCGGGGTGACCGTCCGGGTGACTCCCGGGCCGACCGTGCGAATGGCTTTCAGGAGGACCGTCGCGGTGTCCTCCCGAAGGAGCATCGATGAAATTGCGGACGAGCGGAATGATCTCATCCGCCGCGTCCTCCAGGACGTAGTGCCCGCAGTCTTCGAAGCGATGCACCTCGGCACCCGGGAATCGGTCGATCCACTCGTCCAGGAATTGGTGGCCGAATACGAAATCCCGGAGGCCCCAGCAGATCAACATCGGCTTGTCGACCAAGCGAACGAGAGCGTCCGCGGTTTCCTTCGCGATCGGGTAGGCCCGATCGTTCTCTTCGAGCGGAATATCCTGCACGAAACGATGCACGGCGATCCGGTGCGCCCAACTGTCGTACGGCTCCAGGTAACCGGCGGCCACCTCCTTGGACATCGGCCGGCGCGTCACACAGTGGCGCACCGCGCCCCGCGAGAAAGCGTTGGCCCCGCGCACGAGCAATGCCCCCATACCGGGGGTCCGCGCCAGCGCGAGCGAGGCGGGGAGGTTCTTGCCGGTCAGTAGAGGAAACGCGGCGGTGTTCATGACGATGACCCTCGCGATGCGATCGGGGTGCTGGGCCGCCCAGGCCATCCCGATCATGCCGCCCCAGTCGTGCACGACCAGCGTGATGTCACGGAGGTCGAGCGAGTCGATGAGCGTGCCGAGGTCCGCCACGCGGGTCGATAACGTGTAGTCGTAGTGGTCGTCATTCGGTTTGTCGGAGCGCCCACACCCGATGTGGTCCGGTGCGATCACCCGGTGACTCGACTTCAACGCGCTGATCAGATCCCGGTAGTAGAAGGACCAACTCGGGTTTCCGTGGACCATGAGCACCGGGTCTCCCTGGCCTTCATCCACGTAGTGCATGCGGTGGGCGACGCCCTCGGACGTGCCGCCTTCGGATGTGCCGGCAGCGGCGGAGCGACCACCTACCTCGATGTAGTTCGGAGCGAACGGGTAGAGCCGGCTCACCAGTCCACCCCGAGCATGATGCAGTTCAAACCACTGCCGATGCCGAGGAGTCCCACGCGGTGGCCGGGCTCCAAGAACCCGCGTTCGTGGGCCAGCGCGGCGGCTACGGGGAGGGCGGCCGTACCGGTGTTTCCCAGGTATTCATAGGTCACGAAGTCCTGTTGAGGGGACAGGCCCATGGTTCGCAGCATGACGTCCCGATGGGCGGAACCGACCTGGTGGCATACGGTGCGGTCCACGTCCTCCAAAGGCCACTCCATCTCCTCGAGGAACTTTTCCCAGGTACGTGCGCCCAGGGCGACTCCGTGCTCGAGGACGGCGGCCGCATCGGTGCTGGCAAACTCCCTCAGAGTCGCTTCGGCTCCGTTCGGCTGACCATCGGGGTGGGCTTCCAGGCCCCAGCGGCACAGCATGTGATGTTCGGGCGCGTTTTCGACCACGGCACCGCGGAGGCGCCGCCGGTCGGACTCCCCGAAGGACCCGTCACTCAGAATCACGGCTACCGCGGCCGACCCTCCGGTTAGCGTGGCGATGGAGGTCTTGAACTCCTCCATGACGGGATTGTTGGTCAACCGGATGATGGTTGCGTCGACGATGCCTCGTGCGGTCTCGCAACTGACCACCATGCCCGCTCGGATCTGCCCCAACTCGATTCGGTTGGCGATATCGAGTATGCCGTTCAGCACGCCCAGGCACGCGTTGCCGACGTCGTAGACATGGGCGGAGGGGGGAATCGCGTGGCCGGCTGTTTGGAGGCCGGCCGCGACGTGACAGGCTGTGGCCGGCTCGAAGTGCTCGCGGCACACGCCTCCGTAGATCAACATGTCGATGGCGTCGGCCGGCACGGGCGATTCACGGAGTGCGTTTTCTGCCGCCGCGGTGGCGCCCTGCGATACCGTATACCCAGGGTCCCAATAGCGGCGCTCCTTTACGCCGGTCATCTGGAAGAGCTGGCCCGGCTGGATGTGGAGCTTTTCGTATACCGGGGCGAGCCGCTCCTCCAATTCGTCGGACGTGACCACGCACGGAGCGAGCTCGTATCCGAAGGTCTCGATGACAACACGGGTATATCTCAAGCGATCACATCCAGGCTGAAATCGTTCATCGTATAGATGGTTCGGCCGTCCACCTTGAGAAAGCCGTCGGCCCGCAGGCGCTTCCGTACGTCGTCCACCTCCGTGATGCTGGCGAAGACCTCTACCCGCTCGCAACCCGGAATGATCTGTCCCCGGTACGTCCAGCGATGCCGGCCTGCAGCGGGGCTCTCTCCACCGGCCGGCTCTGGACCGGCGGATTCCTCCCTGGCCATCGTCGCGAACTCCGTGCCTTCACCCAGGTCCCACCGGTCGACGGCGTAGACCTTGAGTAACTGAATGAAGGCCTCGAGGCCCAGCGAGCCGGGCCACACCGGGTCCTGGTAGAAGTGCGCCTCGAAAAACCACATGCTCGGATCGACCGCGATCGAACCGTGAACCCACCCCAACCCGGCGGCACCCCCGTCGGCCACGAGGAGGTCGATCTGGTCGACCATGCGGAACCGTGGTTCGGGTAAGGGTGGGGTGTGCGGCATGACCAGGCTACGGCCCCTCTCCCTCTCGGCGGGCGTGGGCTCGTGAATGGGTGCGTCGAGGATGCCGACCTGATCCGCCAGGGCCTTGTCCGAGAAGAAACCGAAGTAGGTCGTGCCCTCATAGAGGGGCCCGAGGCGTTCGCTCTCCAGAGCCATGGTGTAGTGCTGGATGATCATGCCGCCCGAGGCCGAAACCCCCGTCAGACCGACCCGTGTCGTGATCATGTCCTCGGAGGCGGTGAGCCGCGCCAACTGGATCGCGTCTCCCCCGAGATTGCGGAATCGAAGATTCTGGTCGGATGTCAAAGCCGATCCTACATACGCCGCCAGCCATCCGCACGGCTGAAGCGCGACTTCGAGGAGGATCGAAAACGGCATTTCGCTCTGGCGGTTGCTCCCGAAGTACCAATGATCCGGACGCACGTCGAAGTGGGCGGTGACGCTCGCGTCGGTTCGCATCACGAACGGCTCTCCCTCTACGGCCGAGATCCGATCCAGGAATTGGTAGGGAGGACGGGGCAGCCGTGCGATGCGTCGGTCTCCTTCATCGAAGACGCGGTACGGTGCTCCGAAGGCCTCGGAGGGTTTTCCGCCGGCGAACGCGAGGATGCTTTCCTTGTCGTAGAGGATACGCGTTCCGGTTGTGGACGCTCCTCTGTCGGTCGATCTTGCTGGCTCTCCGAGGGTCGAATCCCCTGTCTCACCGCGGGCCGCCCACATCTTCTCGAGCCTCTGTCGGTCGGTGCCGGTCAGACGGACGGACATGTCGCGGATCTCTACCACCGGTTTTCCGTCGGCGTACATGAGCGCGTCGGCGATCGCGTACGGCTCCGGCCGATAGCCCAGCTCACGCAGATGGATCTCGTAGGTAACCTTCATGGTGGAGGCGAGCACCTGGCCCCGGCACCGAAGCCGGCTCCTGACGTCCACGATGGGCTGCCACGTCGCGCTGTCCGCTTCTGCGATCCACCCGACGCGCAGGAGAAAAATTCGGAGCGTGTGCAGGCAGCATTCATACATCAGTGTGCCTGGCATCACCTGGTCGTCGGAGAAATGGCAGGTCAGGAACCAGTCGTCGGGTTGAATGTCGGCTTCCGCCACGATACTGCCGATTCCGTACCGCCCTCCCTCGGGATCGAGCTCGGTCACGCGGTGGACCAGCCGCATGCGATCTCCCGGGATCGTCAGCGCGCGGGTCACAGGCAGACCCGAGAAAACCTCTCCGAACGCACCGACCAGATCACCCGCACGAAGTGCCCCCAGCCGTTCTTCGTCAAAAGCATCCTTCCCGATGGGTACCAGCTCACGCCAATCTTCGGGCCGGACTCCCACCAGCTCCTGTTCGTCGATGGCACTTCGGACGATTCCCTTACCGGCATCGAGCTCTGCCTGAGTAAAAAATCCAGCCGTACCCTCGCGCATGGTCAGGAGCAGCCGGCCGTTCACGGTGGCGTCGAACTTGAAGCGGAAAAGCCAGGTGTCGCCCTGGCGGAAGAACCGGAGTATGTGGATGTCGTATCGGATGACTTGCCCCGGACGCGGCAGCTCGGAGTGGAAGGTGACCACGGCATCGAGAAGCCGATAGACGGCGAGCCCCTGGGTCTCTGAGTCGATCCCCAAGTAGCCGGAAAGAAGGAGATCGGCTTGGCCTGCCTCCACGGCAATGCAGGTGGGAAGTCGTCCGCCGTCGAGATACCACCCATCCGCGAGAACGTCGTGTTCGGTGACGATCCGCCCGGACGTCATCGATAGCGGCTCGGCCTCGATCATGGTGACACGGTCGACGAGCATGAGCGGTTCGTCCGGAAGACGAACCCGGGTCGGGTGTTCGTCCGCGTGAGCGAAGCGCTCTCCGAGGGCCCGTCCGATCGATCCCACTGCGAACTCCATGAGCTGGTCCCGATCCATCGCGATCGTACGCGCAGGAAGCGGGGCGAGCGCAGTGCCATCACCCGTAAGGGCCCGAATCAGCTCTTGCTGCCTGGCGTACTCGCCCTGAGCGAGCTCCTGGGTCCGTTGCGCGGTTCGAAGGAACGCTTCGTGAGCCCGGATCGTGTTCTCGGCGGCCCGGACGGCTTCGGTCAGTTCAGGCGAGACGTTCTCACCGCCCAAAGCTGAAGGGATCGACGATGGGAAAGCGATCGAGGAGGGAGAATCGATGGGGGATAGAGAAGCGAGCGGGAACGAGGGACCGATCGTGGATGGCGAAGCAAGCGGCAAAGGGCCAAAGCTTTCTTGGCCGACCCGAATTCGGGTGACTGGGCCTGACTCGTCCTCCACGGGGCTGCCCTCCGGGTAAAGCTGCGCCAGGTCGACCGGGACGCGCTCCGCGATGAGCATCCCGAGTGCTCGGAGGACCGCGGTGGGCTCATCCTGGGTGGCGGAAGAAATCGAGCGTGCCCGAAACGGGACGCCGTCGAGAATCTTGTGGATCATCCGGGAACAAGATCCGCCCGGGCCCATCTCCAAAAAGATTCTCACGCCGTCGTCATAAGCTCGTTGCACCGTCTTGGGGAAATCCACCCCCTGGATCGCCTGGGCCAGGAGAGAATCTGCCGCCCGATCCTGATTCACCTCGTACGCTTCGCCCCACGCTCCGCTGTAGAAACGCACACCCTCCGGCGGGCGGGTGTCCAACAGATGAAAGTTGCGGTAGGCCTCCGATACCTCTTCCGCCACGTCGCAGTGGACCGTCGGGACGCCCTCCAGGGCGTGGAAGGGACATCCCAGCTTCTCGACCGCTCTCTCGACCGTCGAGCGCTCGCCTCCGATCACAGACTCGTCCGGCGTGTTTACGATGAGCAAATAAACCCGGTCGAGCGCCTCGACGACCTCACGTGCCCGATCGGCGGGCGTCTCGACCACGCCCACGCTCCAATCCACGTCGGCGTCATCCGCGACGCCCCAGGCTTTACGCGCGGCGTTACAGCGTCCCGTCAAATCGCTGACGAACAACTCGCTCTCCGTCACGCGTCGTAGCATCTCATCCCGGTCATGCCACGCGCCCAGCGAGACCAGTCCGGCAGTCTCACCGAGGGAGTAGCCCACGACCGCATCGGGGCGAACGCCGAAGCCGGCCATGAGGTCCGTGGTGATCGTGCTGAGAGTGACCTGGGAGAGAATTACGGTCCGGACGTCGCTGACGTCCGGACCGGACCCCCAGATCTCGGCGGCCTGGAGCTGCGAACCCAGGCGCTCGTTCGCACGGTCCTGGGCGCGAAGAATCTCGGGCCATTGGAGGCACAGTTCGCGTCCCATTCCGGCATATTGGCTTCCCGATCCGGGGTAGACGAAGGCCAGCTCTCCTTTGGGTCCGAGCGGGTCCGGCGAGAAAAACACCCGGCCGGCGCTCCGGTCCGATGGGTCGTCCCCTCGCTCGAGCTGGTCTGCTGTGGACCGGCAAAGTGCCCTGAGTTCGCTGGCATCTCGGACGATCAAAGTGACGGCGAGCCGGGCGTCGGAACGGCCGGGATGGGCTTCCCACCTCTCCTTGGCGAGTCGGTGGATCGCCCCTAGCCCCACCGTGTCGGCGGTGGTTTCGGAGGTGTTGTCCCCGGCGTTTCCGGTGGTGGCTTCGGGGGCTGTGCCGGTCGCGGAGTTGGCGGGAGCGTCGGCCGCCAAGTTGGGGGCCCCATCCGCAAGTGCCCGTAGGTCCGCCACGATTTGCGCGACTTCGTCTCCCTCGACGACGAAAAGGCCTTCATTCAGCGGAAGATCGCCGCGCCAGGCCTCCGACCGCTCGTTGGCTGCCGGTCTTGGGGACTTGGGTGTGGCCTCGGGTTGGGGCTCCTCCAGAATCACGTAGGAGCACGATTCGCCGCGTGAGACCGCGAGTGCGCCGCTCCGCCGCGGCCCATCGACCCGATCGCGCACCCAGGGTGTGGGGTCGCCCCGCGGGTTGCGCCCCGTGTCGCTGTGTCCGGGGGCCGTGGGCAGGACTTGCCGGTACAACGAAAGTGTGGCGCCCAGTACCGAAAGGAGGCCGGCTGCCGCCCCGGTGTGCCCGACATGCGCCTCGATGGAACCGAGCACGGTGTCCGGCCCGAAGGCCTCGGAAAGGGCGATCATTTCTGCCCTGGCCCGACCTGGGATCCCGCAACCGTGCGTCTCCACGTAGGGGATGTCGCGCGCGGCGACGTCGGCCTCTTCACAGCCTCTGCGAATCGCTTCGCGGACTGAAGACTCCGATTCGCCGGAATCTGCAGGGGGAGCGCTCGGGCCGCCGCCGGCGGTCCCGATCGCCCGGACGACCGCGTACACACGGTCGCCGTCACGCTCGGCGTCCTCTTTGCGCTTCAACACGAGCGCGACGGCGCCATCGCTCGGTACGATCCCCGCCGAGGGTCCGCCGGCGGCCCGGGAATCGTCTGGCGTGGCTAAACCGTCTGTGCTCTCGAGCGAGATCAGGGAACGTATATCCCCCGCCAGGTCGACGGCTCCGACGATGGCGCAGTCGATACGACCCTGTCGGAGCGCGCGCGAGGCGGCCTGGAGGGCCGAGAGGCCGGACGTCTCCTCGCTCGATATCACGTAGCTGGGTCCACCCAGCCCGAACTCCCGGGCGATACGGCTGGCCGCGATCGAACCCAGCCCGCCAATGGTTCGGTTCGCGTTGAGCGCGGGTGCGAGCGAATCGCAGAGTTCGTCGACCCACCCCTCGAACGTTTCACCGTGCGAGGGACGCCCGAGTCGCTGCGCCCAATCGGCCGCACGTGACCGCGCGGCCCAACGGAGGTGGTAGTTCGTGGTGTTGAGGTCGAGTTCGACCCCGATGAAGACACCGGTCCGGAGGCGGTCGACCTCGCTGAGGTCGGCGTCGGCAATGGCTTGCTCTGCTATCTGAAGCATGAGCATCTGTTGGGGAAGGGCCTCTTCGACCTCCCGGGGAGGGATCTTGAATCGACCCACCGGAATCTCGAGCTCCTCGATAAACCATCCGACGGGTGCGTCCGGAAAGCCCCAGTGATTCACCTTGGCGAGGGCGGGATGATCTTTGCCACGGCCCATCAAACGGTCGCCGACCTCGGCAACGTTCCGCCACGGACCGATTCGAGCCCCCATCCCGACGATGGCTACATCTGCGCCCTTCGTCGCGCGTGGTCGCTCTGCGACACTCACCACCGACCTTCCCCGGCTCGGCTCGGTCGGCTCCTCCAGGAGCAAGTGGGCGTTGGTTCCTCCGAATCCGAACCCGCTGACCGCGGCCCGGCGTGGGTGATCGGACGGAGACTTCCACGGAGTCGCTGCCGCGAGCACACGAAACGGACTTCCATCCAGCTCGATCTTTTCCCCGGGTTCCTCGTAATTGGCCGTGGGTGGGAGCACACGGTTCTCCATCGCCAACACGGTCTTCAGGAGACCGACGGCGCCCGCTCCCGTGAGGAGATGGCCGGTATTCGATTTGACCGACCCGATCACACACTGGCCGGGTTGGTACTGCTCCTCAGCCCAAAGTGTCTGGAGGCTCGCGAACTCGACGGAATCCCCGACCGGGGTGCCCGTCGCGTGGCACTCGACCATGTCTACCTGGCTCGGGGTCCACCCCGCGGCGGTGTAGGCCCCCCGCATGGCGCGCAACTGGCCTTCTTGGCTGGGAGCGAGGAGACTGCCTTCAACATCGTTGGAAAGCCCCACCGAGTGTATCACCGCGCGGACTCGATCGCCCTGGCGGCGCGCGTCCGACAGGCGCTTCAAGACTAGCACTCCGGCTCCCTCGCCCACGATCAGGCCGTCGCTCTTGCGGTCGAACGGAGAGCACCGGCCCGTAGGCGAGACCGCAAGCAGCTGCGAGAAACCCATCTGGGTGTAAAGCGAATCCGGTCGTGAAAGCCCTCCGACGAGGACCGCGTCGAGGCGGCCCTGCCGCAGGGCGTCCACGGCGAGCTCCACGGTAAAGAGCGACGACGAACAGGCGGCGTCGATGCAGAACCGATCGCCCCCGAGCCCCAACCCCTTTGCCAGCATTGCCGCCGGTAGGCCCGCGACCCAACGGTTGATCGCGGCCACGGGTGCCCGGGTCTCTGGGGGCGTTGGCACGCCCGCCGCTCGGAAGAGTTCTCGCTCGAAACGCCGGCCGAGAATCCAGTCCGCCATTGCGGAGGCGGACACCGTGGGGAGGACGAGGTTGCCCAGCATCACGCCCACGCGTGCGGGATCGACCGGTTCGGTTACAGCGTCATGCCAAGCCTGCCGCCCGGCGTGCAGTGCCAGGTGTACCATGGGATCGAGAGATTCGACCAACTCTGTGGGGAGGTCGATTCCCTGGATTTCGAGTTGAAAATCACGGATGAAACAGGCACGTCGAGAGTGGACGCGATCGGGCTGTGCCTGATCCCGCGAGTAGACACGATCGACATGAAGGCACCAGCGGTCGGGCGGTGGATCGGAGGCCGTGTCCACGCCCGCCTCGACGACATTCCAAAAATCGTCGAGCGTCGGGGCGCCGGGAAGCACTCCTCCGAGTCCGACGATGGCAATCGGCTCGGGCATGCGGGTTACGCCTTCGTCGGTGCGCTCTCGTCGAGTCGGTTGTGACGGAACGCCTTGCCCAGGGAAGAGTCCAAAATGGATTCGTACCCTTCCAGGCGGGCCAGCAATTTTCCGTCATCACCGATCCAATCGATATCGGAAACGACCTTGCCGTTCGTCCGCTCGTGAACCTCTATGACGATGCGGGCTCCCTCCTTGGGGAACGAGGCCACGAACTGGCGATAGCGTGTGAACCGTGAGGGCAATGACAACTCCCCCACACGGTCGGAGGTCCAAACGATCATCGCTTGGAGCCCACTGTCCAAGGCCAGCGGATCGGCAATCCATTCGCTCCGCACGGGCTCCTTCATCCAGTCCCGCGGAGGTGGAGCCACCCGGCAGCGCGCCACCAGCCCGGCGTCGCCACAACTTTCGATGTCCAAGAGTCCGCGCATGGCGGGGCCATGGAAGAGCGTTTCCGCATAAATCGTCTCGATCGACTGATCCAGGGCGGGCAGGTCGCGCGAGGTCCTGGCGGCACCGGCATCGGGCTGCTTGGCGGCCAACACGACGTTCGCTCGTGCATGCAGAACCCGGCGGCCATTGCTGCCACCACTACACAGCTCAGCCAGAACATGAAATTCTTCGCCCCGTTTCTGTGCCTTGGCCGCACAGATACGGACCCGCAAGGACTCGTTGGTTTGAACGCGGACTCCCTTGAAGATACGGAGGTCGTCGACGCCAACGAACCGCAACCCCGGGTTTCCGTGAAGTGCGCCGTGGGCCAGCCATTCGAGCGTCATCGCGGCCGGGAGCACCGCATGGCCGTCGAGCACGTGCGACGCCATGAATTCGTGCGTTTCCGTGCTGATGGTGCGCTCGAAAATCGTGGGCAACTCGGTGAAGGAGGCACCGGCCCCATTTTCGGGAGCCACAGCTCCATTTTCGATGCCTGCGGCCCCGTTTTCCACCGTGCCGGCGCCGTTCGCTGAGGCGTACACGCCATTCCCCACCGTGCCCGGGGGTAATCCCACTTCCGGAATCCGTGATCCGCCCCCAAGGATGAGCACCTCGGCCGGCCCGTCGGCGGTCGCGATCTCGTCGAGGAGGTAGGCCGCTCCGCCACGCATCCCGATCACCTCGATGCCCTCGTCCGCAAAGATCCGTTTCAATCCGGGAGTCACCATTCCGCCGTCCCACGGTCCCCAGTTGACCGAAACGACGCGGCACCCTTCACGCCGTGCCGCTTCAGCCTGGGCCACCTTGTTGAGGACCTCGTTTGCCGCCGCGTAGTCGACCTGGCCTCGGCGTCCGAAACGTGCGGTCGAGGACGAGAACAGGACCAACGCCTTGAGAGGGCTTTCACCGATCGCCTTCAGCACCGAGCGGAGCCCCCCGACCTTGGTCCCGTAGACACGCGCGAAATCATCGTCGCTCTTGTCCTCGATGTTTCGGTCGGCCAGGACGCCGGCTCCGTGTACGAGCCCCGTGACGGGTCCAAATTCCTCGACGAGTGGCGCGAGGGTCCGACGGACCGCGTCTTCATCTCGCACATCGGCGGAACGGTACGCCACCTGGGAACCGGCCTTGGAGATTCGCTCGATGGTGCGGCGGATCTCCCTGCCGGCGAGGATGCGGTTGAATTCGGCCTGAACCTCCTGGGGGGTGATGCTCGGACCTACGTGCGTCAGGATCGCCCGTTTGATCTCAGCTTCCCTGTTGAGTCCGATCAGCCAATCGGGCTCCTTCTCGGGCTCGGGACTGCGCCCCAGGAGGATGAGCCGTGGCTGCGCTGCTTCCGCCATCGCCACCGCGACCTCGGCGGTCACCCCGCGGGCTCCTCCGGTAATCAACACGGTGTCGTCCGAGTTGGGGAACGACCCCTGTACAGGCTGGACCGGTCGGGGTTCGAGGACCACGGTTTGGGGGCCGTCGGGACCCAGGCCGATCTCCACCGGCCCTCGGGATAATGCGTGCCGCACGATCTCAGCAGCGAGACCCTCCCGCGAGAGATCGACGTCGATGGTCCGGCAATTGACGTCGGTCCATTCGGCGGCGGCCGTCTTCAACATTCCTCCCCAGGCACCACCCGTCGGATCGACGTCCTCAGGTGGAGGCGCGTCGAGGGCGAAACCCCCCCCGAGGGCCGTGACGCTGCACAGGAGGGCACCCCCCTGAAGCGCCGCCCGCCTCAAAGCTGGCGCCATGGCCCGCATTCGCCCAAAGCCGAAGAGGATGTCCTCGTCCGTGACCTGAGGGGGCACGACGACGATGAGTCCGGCCAGTTCGTCCGGAGGGTCATCGCCCTCGTCGCACAACTCGATTTCTTCGGCCGCGAACCCCTGAGCGCTCAACTCCTCGACAATCTGGCCCGACAGCACGTCGCCACTTTTGGTCACCCAGATCTTGGAGCCGGCCGGAAGCCCGATGGGGTCACCGGTATCCTGAACGGGGTGGAGCGTGGGAACGAAGCGCTCGATCTGCCCTGCTGTTTCGGGCGAGGAGGACCCCGGGACCGATTTCGCTCCGTCGGACAGGAGGTCGACGATCTGGCTCAGCGTTCGCAACTCCCCCAACTGATCCGGGGCCACGACGGGCGCCCCTGGAAGGACCTCCTGAAGAGCGGACAGGATCTCGACCCGCTTGATGGAATCGATGCCGAGGTCGGCGTCGAGGTTCATCGAGACGTCGAGCATATCCACCGGATAGCCTGTTTTTTCCGCAACGACCCCCAGGAGAACCGCCGCGATATCAGCGGAATCGCTGGCTCCGTTCGCTGGATCCGCTACGACACCATTCGTGGGGGCGTCTGCTCCCTTCGGGTCCGGCGTCACGAAATCCACGGCCGGTGCGTCGGGCTCAGAGGGCCCCGCGGGTCCACCCAAGAAATCGACGATCTGACCCAGCGTCTGGATCTCTCCGAGATGCTCGGGGGTGATGGCGGGGGCCTCCGGGAGGCGCTCCTGCAGGGCGGCAAGGATTTCGACCCGCTTGATCGAGTCGATGCCGAGGTCCGCGTCCAACCCCATTGAGAGGTCGAGCATCTCCTCCGGATACCCCGTCTTTTCCGAAACTACCGAGAGCAGTGCCGCGGCCACGTCGGGATTTGACGCCACCCTTGCTTCGCCCACCGCATTGCCCAAGGCGGCGACCGGTGCCTCGACCGGTGTTTCAGTGTGAATTTCGGAGGGTGGGCTGGAGGGGATGGCTGTCGTGGCAGCCTCACCGGGCGCGGCGAGCCCCTGATGCTGGATAATGGCCTGGATCGTCCGCTCCTGCGATTCCAGGAACTGTCGATGCACCGCCGCGGTCTGTTCCTGGAGCCGTACGAGTGCGGCCAAGCTCGCTTGGCTCGCTCGCATGGCCTCGGCGAGGACCTGCGGGTCGGACCCCACTGCGGCGGTTGGATCGAGAGCGGAGGGTGTGGCCGCAACCGGCGCGGCCGTGGTCGGCGGGCCCATGGGTACACCCGTCGCTGCCGCGGCCCTCGGGGGACGCTTCGGGCGCTCGGTCACGTGATTCGCTCCGCTGATCTTCACGGTAAGGGCGGGTTTCTCTCGTGCCGTTTCGTGCCGCCAGGCCTCGAGGGCACCTTCGTCCCACCGGTCGAGGGCGACGGTATGACCGGCCGCGGCGAGCTGAGCCAGGGTCCGGGCCAGATCCAGCAGGCCTGGGTGCTGCCCGGACGAGGCGTCTATCGCTACGACCGTGATTTCCTCGTCGGCCAGGATCTCCTTGATGAGCCCAGTGAGGCGGCGTCCGGGTCCGATCTCCACGAACGTGCGTACGCCGTCGTCGAACATGGCCTTCACGCATTGAACGAAATCCACGGGTGAGGCCAACTGCTTGGACAGCACCTTTCTTGCCGCAACGGAAGTTGCCGGGTATCGGGTGCCGGTGGCGTTCGCATACACCGCCACCGCACTCTTCTTCAGGTTGACCCTTTTGACGTGTTCGGCGAAGGGCTCAGCAGCGCCGGCCACCAAGGTGCTGTGAAAGGCGGCCGAAACGGGCAGCTTCTTGGTCCTGATGCCCTCGCCGGACAGAATATCCGTCGCGCGATGGATCTCGTCGGTCAGCCCGGACAGCACCACCTGACGCGGGGCGTTGTGATTCGCTATCACCAGATCGAGTTCGTGCTTCTCGAGGAGGGTCTGGATTTGCTCGGAACCGGCGGCTACGGCCAGCATCGAGCCGTGATCGCCCTCGCCCAGGGTCATGAGACGACCCCGGAGACTCGAAAGCTCGTGCAGCTCTGAGGGACTCACACGACCCGCGGCGCACAAGGCGACCAATTCGCCATAGCTGTGCCCGCACGTCGCATCGGGCGCGACTCCGAACTGCTCGAGCACGCGGAAGGCCCCAAGGCTCACGGCGCCGAGGGCCGGTTGCGCGTTCCGGGTGGCGGTGAGCTCGGCTTCCTGTTCAGCTCTGCGATCGTCGTCGAACGCGGGGTGTGGATAGATCTTGTCGGCCAACCCCGGCGCGGCTTCGGTCGCGGCCGCGAGGGTAGCGGCGGCAACGGGGAAACGGCACATGAGCTCGCGTAACATACCTACGTACTGAGCCCCTTGGCCGGGGAAACAGGCAGCCCACCCGCCCCTGGACGAGCCCGACCCGAAAAAGATTCCCTGGGGCAGACTCCACGCGGACTCCGATTCTTCCAGGCGGGCCAGCGCCAGGGCGATGAGGTCTGCGGGTGACTTTCCGTCCCGCTCGACCACCATGAGCAACCGGACCTCGTGCGAAGCGTCGAAGCCTTCCCTGGTTTCGGCAGCCCGTCCCCGAATCTCTTCCCACTCCGAACCTGCATCGAAGTCCTTGAGTTTCGACACCAGGGTCTCGTGGCTCTCGGCGGAGAAAGCGAAGATTTGATCCCGGCCGTCCCAATCGACGAGCGTCGCCTGCGACTCGTACTCTTCGAGAACGCAGTGGAAATTGCTGCCACCGAAGCCGAACGCGCTCACGCCGGCCCGGCGAGGAAGATCGCCCTCGGACAACCATGGACGCTTTTCGGTATTGACGTAAAACGGCGTCTCTCCGGGCGTGACGGCTTCGTTGGGTGTCTCGACCTTGATGGTAGGCGGGAGAATCTTATGGTGGAGCGCCATCACGGCCTTGATCAGTCCTGCGGCTCCCGCGGCCGCCTTGGTATGCCCGATCATCGACTTGACCGAGCCCAGGGCGCACCACGCTCCCTCCCGGCCGGTATCCTCATAGACACTCGTAAGGCCCCGTGCCTCGGTGGCGTCTCCCACAATGGTGCCCGTGCCGTGCGCCTCGACGAGGCCGATCGTGTCGGGGGTCACCCCCGCATTGCGGTACGCAGCGCGTAGTGCGCGTGCTTGGCCTTCGGAAGAGGGTGCGTAAACCGCTTGACCCTTTCCGTCGCTCGACGAACCCATGCCTTTGATGACCGCGTAGATTCGATCACCGTCCCGCTCGGCGTCCGCCAAACGCTTGAGCGCCACGACGCCCACACCCTCCCCGAGAATCGTACCGTCCGCGTCCCGGCTGAAGGGCTGTGCATTCCCAGACGCCGAAAGCGCCGGCGTCTTCGAGAAGCACATGTACATGAAGATGTCGTTGAACGTGTCCAGGCCACCACTCAGCACCATGTCGGCCCGACCGGTTTCGAGCTCGAGGGATGCGAGATGGATGGCACTCAAGGACGAGGCGCACGCCGCGTCGACGATGCAGTTGGTTCCGTGCAGATCGAGTCGGTTGGCGATCCGGCCCGCTACCACGTTGGCCAGAAGTCCAGGGAAGGAGTTCTCTTGCCACGGCACGTAGCCGTCCGCGATGCGAGCGATCACGTCCTCGCCGGTCTCCGGATCGACGCCGGCCTCAGCCAGAGCCTGCCGCCAAATCGGGTGCCCGAGGCGGGCCCCCAAAGGGATCACCAGAGGAAGCGTTCCGCTCACACCGAGGATCACGCTCGTGCGCTCACGGTCGAATTCCCGTCCGTCGGCCCCGTAGCCGGCATCCCTGAGTGCTTCCCGGGCAACGTGCATGCCGAGCAACTGTGTGGAGTCGGTGGCCTCGAGATCGCGCGGCGAAATGCCGAAGCCCATCGGGTCGAAGTCGACCGCGTCGAGGAACCCGCCGCGGCGCCCGTAGGTCATGTCGGGGGCCTTGGGGTCGGCGTCGAAATAATCGCCCACGCTCCAATGGCTCGCCGGAACGTCCGTGATCGCGTCAACGCCGTCCCGTACGTTGGCCCAGTACTCCCGCAGGCCGCTCGCGCCCGGGAATAAACAGGACATGCCGACAATGGCTATAGGGGACTGGGCCGCAGCCCGATCTTCTTTCCGATCGCTCAAGTCAGCATTTCCTCAATTTCGCCTGGGTCACGGGGCACCACATCCACGCACGCCGCGGGAAGGTCTACCCCCTGGCTACGCAGAGCGGCGGCCCGAGTGATGACCGCGGCTCCATGCAACATGTTGTGCGCCACGGTGACCACGCGCCGATTCTCCCAGGGATCGAGATCACTGTCCCGAACCCATTCGTTGAACGCGCCCATCGCCGGGCCACACCAAATTTGGTAGTCCATTTCCCGACCCGGCTCGCCACTGTTGGCCCACCGGGACGACATTCCGAGGTACCACCGAAAGACCAGCGCCATCCGATGCTTGGGATCGCCCTCGGCCCTCTCCGTCTGGGTGACGTCGCGCTGCACCCAAAAACGTCGTGTGTCGTTCCAGATCTCCTCCAACGGCTTACGGAAAATCGTTTCTTCGAGGTTCTGCCGTTCGTCGTCGGACAGGTCTTCGAGTCCGCCGTGGGCCCGATATAAATCATACAAACGATGGGCCCTCATGGGAAACATCGTTCCACGCTTGAGCACCTGCAACCTGACGCCCATTTCGAACATGTCGGCGGCGGGGGCCATCGTGACGTCGGCCTGCTCCGCCTGGGCCAGCATCTTTCGTACCGTGTCGGACGTTCCTGCCTCCCGGCAGGCCTGGTTGACCGAACCCGTCATCACGTAATCCGCTCCCATGGCAAACGCCGCGGCCACGGAATGTGGCGTCGAAATTCCCCCAGCCGAACCCACCCGGAGGGGAACGGAATAGGCGTACTCGGCCTGGATTCGATCGCGCAGGGCCAGCATGGTCGGAAGCAGGGCGATGGCTGGCCGATTATCCGTATGGCCTCCGGAGTCGGCTTCGACGGTCAGGTCCTGGGCGACAGGAATCGTTTGGGCCATCCGAGCCTGCTCCTCGGACAGGTCTCCACGGGCCACGAGCTCGGCCACCATCTTGGCCGGAGGCGGTGCAAGAAACTTACGCGCGACTTCGATACGCGAGACCTTGGCGAGGAGTCGGTTCGGAGTCACGACCCGCCCCGAGGTGTCCGAATGAATGCCCTGCAGCCGGTACCGGACGAGTGGAAGCGTCAGATCCATGTAGGCCGAGGCCGAAACGCGAGTCACCCCGCGGCGCACGTATAGATCGGCGATCGCCTCTTCGAGCAGCGGCTCGTATGGGCTGTGAATCAGGTTGAATCCCCAGGGGAGATCGCCCAAACGCGTCGAGATCCGGTCGATGGCGTCCTCGACCGTATCCGGCCCCAAACCCGCGGCTCCAAAGAAGGCGAGCATGCCGGCGTGGCCTATCGCCTCTACGAGCTCTGCGGACCCGATGCCGTTGGCCATGGCTCCTGTCAGATAACAGAAGCGGACGCCGTGGTCGCTCGCGAAGCTGGCCGATCCGAAATTCTGGGGCTTGCAGGGGGGGGCAAGAGCGAGGAGCGGAAGTCCGTCAACCTGCGGATCTACGCCCAACTCCACGGATCCGCTGTCCGCGAGCGCAAAGCCGTCGCCATGCTCCACTGCGTACAGGGGCCTTCCGACACGACGGAGCCCCTGCGCAAATTCTTCGGGCGTCGTGAGGAGGAGGTCCGCCGGCCCGCTCCACGAGCCGATCGGCGTACTCGACCTAATCAGTGGCTTCCCCAACATCCGGTAATGTGTACAAGCTCATGGTGGATGTCGAGCTAAATGATGCGTCTGAGTTGGGAGTGAAAGCCTCCGCTCAACCCAGGATTTGGACCGTGAACGCCTGGAGCCCCAGCTGTGCGAGCGAAATCGTGCCCCAACCGGCCAGGGGCACGAGAAGGGCGGGACGTGGAGTGAGGCGGCGCTCAAAGCGGAGGTACGTAAAGATGATGCCGATCCACAGCAGACCATGAATGCTCAGAAAGCTCAGCGCACTGTATCCCATCGAAAGGGTGGGCGCCGGGCTCAGGATCAGGGCGGCGAGTGAGTCGGGGACCACAGTGAGCTCCGCTACGGTGATGCCGGACCCTAGTAAATCGAGCCTCACCATCTGAATGAACATCCCGTAGAGCACCGCGCTGAACCCCCAAAGTGATGCTCGGAAGAGATTCCGATACCCGATCTCTGCAGACAGGAGCATCGCGAAGAGCTGCAGGATCAAGGCGGTGATCGCGACACGCAGGGCTAACATGACGGGGAGTAATCCGTAGGACAGCCATTCCAACCGCCGGAGGGTGGCCACTTGATCTGGAGCCATCGGCATCCCTCCTCCTCCGGTGGCCAGATTCGCCAATACCTGAGGTGTGAGCACGCATTCATTGGTGTAGAAAGCGAGTGCCATCCAGATCGCCGCGATGAAGCCGAACGTCGGCCATACGCTGGGACCCCGCGGCGTGGGCCGGGCTCCCATGCCCTCGGTGGCGGGAGCGTAAGGAAGCGGCTTGCTCATGCGGCCCTCGCCTGCGAATCGGGTAGCACAGCGCCGCCTTCTAAAATGAAGCGCTCGTCCGCGAGTGAGATCAGCTTCTGAACGTGGGAGACGACCAACACGGCCCCGTCGCGGGCATGTGCCCTAACCAGGCGCACGGCGTGGGCGAACGCCTCGGGATCCAGCGCGTTGAACCCCTCGTCTACGATCAGGACCGCCGGCCTTGGGAGGAGGGCCCGAATCAGACCGATCATTTGACGCTCCCCCGCGGAAAGCCGTCGGCCGTCCTCACCGACCTCCGTGGCGAGGCCGGCTCTGAATCGGCCCAGGAAGGGATCGACGGACAATTCCCGAAGGCGCTCCAGCAGCGCCTCGGGCGAAAGCTCGGAGGCCCCCATCGTGAGATTGGCCCCGAGCGTGCCGTTGAAGATTTTCACCGCTTCAGGAACGACGGCCACGTTTCGGCGATAGCTGTGAAGGTCGATCGCTTCGGCGGCCACACCGTCTACCGTGAGCGCTCCTTCGGCGAGAGAGTAGCGGCGAGTGAGGAGGTGGATCAGCGTGCTCTTACCGCTGCCGTTGGCCCCGCTCAGCCCGGTGATCCGGCCTCGCCGGAGCGTGAGATTCGTGCCTCGAAGAAGAGGCTCGTCCGGAGACCACTGGAAGGTTGCGTTCTCCAGTCGCAACTCCCGCTCCATCTCAAAGAGATTCCCACCGGTGTTTCGTTCGGGCTCGGTTAGCAAGACGTCTTGAAGCCGCTGGGCCGCGGCGGATCCGGCCTGGAGGGTGAAGAAGCCATGGGTCACTCCCTGGAGGCTCGGGAGGGCCCCGGCGGCCAGTGAATAGGCCGCGAACATCGCGCCGATCGCCAGATCCCCAGCCAGGACGAGCATGGCCCCGGTGGTCAGCACCGCAGTGAGGAGCACTCCACCCACGGCTTCCAGCTTCGATACGGCGGCGGCCTGGGTGAGACCGAGCCGCTCGACTTTGGATTGGAAAACGCCGAAGAAGGCCAAAGTGGCCTTCGAGAAAATTGCCGTTGCCCCGCTCCCCCGCACCGTCTCGATACCGTCGAGCGTGTCGATGTAGGAACCTTGTAGCCGCCCGAATGCCCCGAGAGTCTCGTGATGCTCATGATGGAGCCGAGCGGCGACCGTTCCTGCCACCAGGGCGTAGGGCGGCACGAGAAGGAGCGTGACCCACCCCATCTCGGCAGAAAAATAGAATACGAGGCCCAGGGAGAGCACGGTGACCAGAACATCGATGGTCGTGCTCCCCAGAATTTGGATGACCGCGTTCTGAACTTGTGAAGCGTCCTGGAGGCGCGCCGCCACGTCGCCTCTCTTCCGCGTATCGAAGAATCGGGATGGAAGGGAAAAGAGGTGCCCGATAAACTCATGGGCGATGGCGGTGGCCGCTCGCTTGCCGAGCCCAACCAGAAAGCGTTGACGCAG
>Ga0209988_10000327_pt1 | contig 29038 bp, 29 predicted proteins | sample N075metaG_FD_183115 | JGI IMG/M metagenome (GOLD analysis project Ga0209988, IMG submission 183115) | Deep subsurface microbial communities from Kermadec Trench to uncover new lineages of life (NeLLi) - N075 metaG (SPAdes) (version 2) | ecosystem: Environmental > Aquatic > Marine > Ocean trench... | reverse complement strand
GTCGGTCCGGTCTAAGTGGTCGAAAAGATGTCGAAAAGATCGAAAAGATGATGTAACCCACGATAGCGAAGCTGGGTGGCATGTCAATCGGGGAGTCCGACACCGTCTAAACTGGGACCCCGCGTTCGTGAAGGAAGCCAGGAGCCACATCTGCTCCGTTCGGCCACTCCACTGTTCCGGTCTCGGCGTTCACCGACGCCTGGAGAAAGAACTCGGGGTCCCTCATCGGTTCGAAGACTTCTCCCCACAACTCGCCGGAGAAATCCACGTCTTTGATGGTTTCATCATCGAACCACACCCGGAGCGTGCAGGGTCCGACGCATTCCACCGCTATTACATGCAACAACATGTTCGTGATCACGTAAGAGGCTCCACAGGCAGGAGGTGCCTGTGCTCTCGGGCACGGGTCCAATTCACCTCGAGCTCCACCCGATGAAGATCAACCCACTCGAGGAGGAGGCGCAACGGTCGATGGGGAAAGTCACCGGTCACCTCGCCGGATGCGATGTCGACCACGAGCTCGGCTTCCTGGCACGCAACGAGAACGTCATCTTCCTCGCCCCTCCGGGCTGCAGCAATGGCCAGGCTGGACGAGTTCAAAACGACCAGGTTAGAACGACCAGTTCACGATCGGTAGGAACTGGAAGCTCTCCTTTCCACTGATGATATTGATGAGTCCGACCTGGATCCCGCGCATGTTCCCGGCCCAGTTTACAATGCCGAGCTGAAAGCCGCTGATGTCGTCGGCCCGATTGAAGAAACCGAGCTGGAAAGCCTCGCCGTGGCCCATACGGTTGTATATACCGGCGCCTTGGAATCCGTTGAACTCACCATGGACGATATTCACGATGTTGTTTTGCCACCCTGAGAAGTCACCCCGGGCAAAGCCGACCACCCCGATCTGGAGACCCTTCGAACCCCCCCCGGTAGTCTCGTTGACAATGCCGATGTCGAGGCCTTTCACCGAGACGTTTCTGTTGTAGATGCCCAGGCGTAGGATTTGGATCGCCGAGTCCTCGCCCCTGATCTGCACTCCGGGGAAGAGAGCCAGCTCGAAGCTCTTAGCCGCGGTCGTGTCCTCGGGTAGTGCGTCCTGGGCGTGCAGGATTGTCGGGATGGTCCCGGCGACCCAGCCGAGCCCGAACGCCAAGATAAATGGAGCGGTTTTCACTAGTTCCTCCCTGTGATGGATGTCATTGAAGTCCCCTGGCCTCGCGTCACGGTGCCCGGCGTGCACCCTCGACCACCCTCTTAGGGCAAGGCCCCCACACCTCGGACCGCGACGAGGAGTTGAGGGCGCGGGTGGGGAACTGACCGGACGACGTCGTCAAAACGCCAGCACCATCGGAATCAGCGTCGACGCCGCCACGGTGATCAACACGATTGCCACGATGTTCATCCAGATCCCCGAACGCACCATCTGCGGGATCGTCAGGTAGCCCGACCCGAAGACGATCGCGTTGGGCGGTGTCGCCACCGGCAGCATGAACGCCATGGCCGCCGACAACGCGGCCACCGCCATCAGCGTCACCGGCGCGAAACCGAGGCCTACCGCCACTCCGGCCATGATGGGCATCGCCATCGTGGAGGTTGCCGTATTGGATGTGACCTCCGTGAGGAAGACGAAAAGGGTGGCCACAAGCGCGATGATCACGACCGACGGGACCGCGTCGAAGGCGCTGACACCGGATCCGATCCATGTGGCCAACCCCGAGCGGTCCATGGCCCGGGCCAGGGAGAGGCCGCCGCCGAACAACACGAGGACGTCCCAGGGAATCTTCTTCGCGGTGGGCCAGTCCAGGGCGAAGACGCCTCGCTTGAAGTCGACCGGGATGAGGAACAGCGCGAGAGCTCCCGCCATCGCTATGGTGCCGTCGCTCACGAACGGCAGGTAGGTCTGAATTCCAGGGATCGTCACCGCCGCCAGCTCCTTGGGCGAGCGAAATACCCAGGCGAGAGCCGTGAGAGTGAACACGACGGCTACGCTCTTCTCCCCGCGGCTCGCCCGTCCCAGCGCCTTTCTTTGCTCAGCCAACACAGCGTCGGCATCTCCCGAGATCTTCCCAGGGGGATACAGGACGTAAACGAGCAGCAGCCACGAAATGGGCAGCATCACGATCACGAACGGGACGCCCACCATCATCCACTGAACGAACCCGATCTCGATGCCCAGCATCTCGCTCGCGGCTCCCGCCATGACGGCGTTGGGCGGCGTTCCGATCAGGGTGGCGGAGCCACCGATGTTGGCGGCGTACGCGGTCGCCAGCATGAGGGCGATGCCGAACTCGTAGGGCCCCTCTTGATCGGAGGGCCGAAATATCTCCCCGAGCGCAAGCGCGATGGGAAACATCATTGCCGCCGTCGCGGTGTTCGAGATCCACATGGAGATGAAGGCGGTCGCCACCATGAACCCGAGCACCAGGCGGCGCGGGCTGGTGCCGACCGCCGCCACGATGCCCAGGGCGATCCGGCGGTGTAGCCCCCAGCGCTCCATGGTGACGGCGATGAAGAATCCTCCCATGAAGAGGAAGATCAGCTCGTTGGCATAGGGAGCGGCCGCGTCCGGCATTCCGAGTACGCCGAGGGCTGGGAAGAACACGAGCGGAATGAGAGCGGTCGCCGTAATGGGGATCGCTTCGGTGGTCCACCATATGGCCATGAGCGCCGCGACCGCCGCGGCGTTCCACCCGATGGGCGAAAGACCCGCGGGAGCTGGAAGCAGGAGAATGAGCAGGAAGACGACCGCACCCCCGAAGAAACCGGCCCACTGGGTGCGGCGCATTCCGGGTCCTCGGTCGCCCGGGGGACCCTCTCCTGAGACGTCCATCAACGCATCGAGCCTGCCAGCCCCCTCAGGGTTGCTGCGAGCGAACGCAAACGACTCCGATCGGTCGGGCGTTCGCCGGCGAAGGAGACCCGTGAATCGCTCTCCAGATCGAAGGCCGTCTCCATCAGTTGGGCGAGCACCTCTGCCCGCTCGAGCTCGCTCCCCTGCCGCTCGAGCCGCTCCAAGGCGCTGGTGATGCTCACCGCCCGGTCGGCGCGGATGGCGTTACTCCTCATGAGTTGGTCGAGGTAGGAACGCGCCACCGCAAGGGTGGGCTCCCAAACGATCTTGGGCTGGGCCTGCGCGTTGAACACCGTCATTCGGACCTGGGCGGCCGCGTCGATCTCGTTCTGGCTCAGATGCTCGCTGGGCAAGAGACGGAAGACGTCGAAGCCCCTGGACATCTCCGCGCCGTAGATGAAACCGTTGTACCAGTACGTCGACCAGTAGCCGCCGGAGACCATCTCCTGGTCGCTGATCGGTCCACGGTCGAAGTACGCGATCTCCACGGGGTTGGCCGGATCCGTAAAGTCGAACGCCGACAGGCCACCCTGATACCAGGCCTGCACCTTGATGTCCCGCCCCGGAACGGGGATGATCGACCCGTTGTGGGCTACGCAGTTCTCCTCCGCGGTCTGGGGGGCGCTCAACTTGTAATAGCCGGCGAAAAGCAGCTTACGGCCGACGATCTCGAAGATGGCGTCCGCGCCCCAAGTCGGTGGGTCGCTCGCCTGGCAGCGGGGTTGTCCACCCCCACCCCACTCGTCCGTGAAGATCACTTTGCTCCCGTCGTTGCTGAACGTCGCCGAATGCCAGTACGCGAAGCCCGGGTCCGTGACCTCGTCGATGCGGTAGGGGTTCACCGGATCGGAGATGTCCAGAAGGATGCCGTTTCCTGAGCAGGCCCCCGCGGCCAAGCCGATCGCCGGATACGCCGTGATGTCGTGGCACCGGTTGGTCGAGCTCGTCTCCTGGGTTCCCGGCCCGTGGTCACCGCCCCCCCACAAGCCTGCGATGTCACCGGTCTGCTCGTTGGTGAAAATACGCGGCTCGCTCACCACCCGTGCATCCTGGGGTCGGTCGAGGGGCACCCGGATCACCTCGATGCGGAACAACGAGGTGTTGGGGTCGTCCGCCCCGAGGTCCGAGCAGCCCTCCAACTCCTCCGGGGCGCGAACGCTCGAGCTCGTCCCCTGTACGTAGACGTAGATGTTCTCGTCGTCCCTGGGGTCTTCGACGACCGTATGCGTATGCGAGCCCCGGCAGGTTTGCACCACCGCGACTTGTATAGGGTTACGGATGTCACTGATGTCGAAGATGCGGATCCCGCGGAGCCTCTCGGCGCTGATCGAGTCCGCTACTCCCTGCGTCCCACAGTCGACGCGCGCTGCCTGGTCCTGTACTGAAATGAAGAGGAGATTGCCGTACACGGAGGGGTCGCCCTGGCCCCCGGGACAGATAACGGAGACGCGCAGCGTCGGGTTGGTAGGGTCTTCGATGTCGTAGATCTGGAAACCCCGGTAGTTGCCCTGGATCGCATAGTTCGCGGTGAACGCGATGTCGGAGTTGGTATATCCGCTGGCGAACGCTGAATCGGGATTGACGAACCCCACACCCTTGGGGAGCGAAGCCACCAACTCGATGTTGCTGCTCGCAACTCCGGCGTCGTGCCACCCGGGCGCGAGTCCCACGCGTGGATCCACGCCGGACGCGGTGTCTTGCGCGGCCAACGCCGCTGCGCCGACCGACGGGCCGGCCACGGCAAGCATAGGAACGGCAAGCAAAAGTACGAATAGTCTGGACCGGTTCTTGGTAGCCTCGTGTAAAGCGGTCCAGCAACCGGTCCAAAAGACGTTCATTCCGCGTGTCATACAAAACCTCTTGGGTGTAGGGTATCGGCTTGAGTGTGGGGTATCGGTCATCTCCGTGCCTGTAGCATCGTGGTCATCCGTCCGATCTCGATGATCTGGTCGGCGTCCACGTGATTGACGTACTGAAAAATGGCGGGCTCCTGGCCGGCCCGGGGGGTCGCGAAGAGCCGTTGGACCATCAGCAGCGCCCCTTCGTGGTGCACGATCATAAACTCCAGAAAGAGGCGGTCGAACGCAGCGCCCGTCGCGTCGGCCAACTCAGCCATCTGTCGCTCGGTGAGCATTCCAGGCATGAGCTGTTGGTCACCGAGAGGGGTCGAGTCGGGTTCGCGCACGGTTGGCGCATCCGCACCACGAGATCCCAGCCACGCCTTCATCATCCCTATCTCGGCGGTCTGAGAGATATCGATCCGCCGGGCCAGCAGGCGCATCCCCTCACTCTCCGTCCGGCCGTAAAGGAGCTCCGTCATGTCCAGGGCTTGGCCGTGGTGGTGGATCATCCCCTGCATGAACCGTACGTCCGCCTCGACGTGTACCGGTGGCGCGAGGGCAGCCGCCTCCTCGGCGGTGAGCGTACGGGTTGGCTCGCCGGGCGCGCCCGGCTGCACGATGACCGGGGGCGGATCCTGCGCGCTCACGGGTAGCGCGGCGATAACCGCGACCATTGCGACGGCGGCTGCGAGAGGGAAGCCGCCTGAAAGCCGTTCGAGGAAAGTATTCATGAGGGAAAGTACGCTAGTGAGGCGGGTGTCGAAGGACAAGGGAGGTGGGGGCATCCAAAAACCGGTGGTGGCCCGGCGGCCCGGCGGCCCAGGTGGCTCCGAACCGGGCTCCCCCTTTAGCTTTCAAGGGTGCGATGTTCAGCGCCGCACACCTTTCCGTGTCGTAGTAGTGAGGAACGCAGGTATTCCCGAGCCAGGATGAGTCCGCCGATGACCGAAGATCGAGATGCCCAGACCCCGGACGAGTCCGCTTCGGAGATCACGGAGTTCATGATGCCGGGCCAGGTCAACAATCTCGGGCACGTGTTCGGTGGTGTCGTGCTTTCGATGGTCGACCACGCCGCCGCTATCACGGCCATGCGTCACGCACGGCAGCCGTGTGTGACGGTGTCGATCAGCCAGGTCGACTTCAAGGAGCCGATCTACTCAGGGGAAGTGGTCACGTGTAGGGCGAGGGTCCACTACGTGGGACGAACCTCGATGGGGATCGGCGTCCGAGTGGTAGCGGAGAATCCGATCACGGGACATCGACGCGAGACCAACGACTGTTACATGACCTTCGTGGCTATCGACGAAGACAGCCGGCCGGCGCCGGTACCGGGTTTGAAACTGATCACGGACGAGGACAAGGAGAGGTTCGAGGACGGCAAGCGGCGGCGGGAGAGTCGTGAAGCTCTCGAACGGGAACTGGCGAACGATTAGACTGGGCGAGGAATCGGGTGAGGAATAGGTTTCACTCGATTTTTGCAAACTGGCGTTGCCTCAGCCCCGCTCCACCACCATCGCGAACCCCAACCCGCCCGCCGCGCACACCGTAATCAATCCCAGCTCCACGTCCCGGCGCTTCATCTCGTTCAGCAGCGTGGTCGTGAGGCGGGCGCCGGTGGCGCCGAACGGGTGGCCGATCGCGAGGGAGCCGCCCATCACGTTGATGCGCTCGACGTCGGGGTGCCCCACGGCCTGGCTGCGGCCCAGCTCCTCCTCGGCGAACTTCTTGGAGGAGAGGGCCTGGAGGTTCGAGAGCACCTGGGCCGCGAAGGCCTCGTGCATCTCCATGAGGCCGATGTCCGCCATGGTGATGCCCGCCCGGTCGAGCGCCATCGGCGCAGCGTAGGCGGGGCCCTGGAGCAGTTGGCCCGCGGGGTCCAGACCCGAGAACGCGTAGCTGCGGACGAAGCCCATCGGCTCCAGGCCGTCCGCCTTCGCTCGCTCCTCGGACATCATCAGGACCGCCGAGCCCCCGTCGGTGAGCGGCGAGGCGTTACCCGCCGTCACGCTCCCGTGCTTGCGGTCGAACACTGGGCGTAGCTTGGCCAAGGCCTCCTCGCTGGTGTCGGACCGGATGCCGTTGTCGGTCTCCACGACCGTCTCAAAACGCGGTGGCACGTGCACAGGGCCGATCTCCGCGGTGAGCCTTCCGTCCGCCGTTCCAGCCGCCGCGAGCTGATGCGACCGCAGCGCCCACGCGTCCTGATCGGCCCGGCTGATGCCGTTTTCCTTGGCCATACGTTCGGCCGATTCTCCCATACTTTCGCCCGTGCTGGGCTCGGCGATCTGCGGGAAGTTGGGTACCAGGTCTCTGGGCCGGATCGAGGCCAGGGTACCGAGACGCGCACCGACGGTCTTCGCTTTGGAGATGCCGATCAGTTTTTCCGCGAACGACTGCTTGATCGTGATCGGAATGTGCGTCAGTGATTCGGATCCCCCGGCGACGACCACGTCTGCGTAGCCCCGCTCGATGAGGTTGGCGGCGTCGGCGATCGATTGATTGGCGGTAGCGCAGGCCCGCGATACCGTGACCGCCGGCACGGTCTTGGGCAGGGTGGCCAGTCCCACTTCGCGGGCGATGTTGGGGGCATGCGGGTCATGCACCACGGTTCCGTAGACCAGGTGGTCCACGTCCTCGCCGCGCACACCGCTCCGGTCCATGAGCTCACGTACCGCGAGCACACCCAGGTCGATCGCGGTCAGGTCCTTGAACACGGTTCCGGACCGGACGAATGGGGTACGGACTCCTGCGATGATGGCGGTGCGGTTGGTCATGGTCCCTGTAACCTACCGCCTCCGGCCGTGGTTCCGTGAGGGGGTCTTGTGGCTAGGCGAAACTCCGGGAGCTAGACTGCTTTCCGGTCGGGGACCCGAAAATGCAAACCGAAGGCGGACGCCGGACGCCAGCAATGCCAACGAGGACCGTCGCATCGAGGGTGAGGCCGAAGAACCAACCGGACGCTGCGAAGGGGACCATGACCAGACCATGACCAAACCATGAAGGGCGTGACGTTCAACGTTTCGGTCGCTCACTTCCTTCTGGCGAAGTCGGCCGGTCGTGTCACGGATTCGGCCTTCTTCGGCTTTCTCAGCGGCGTGAAGATGCGCGAGCTCGCGGAGCCGGAGTTGCCGGGGCCGGACTGGGTCGAGATCGAGGTCATTTCAGGTGGGATCTGCGGAAGCGACATCAGCAACCTGACGTACGCCGCGAGCCCGGCGATGGAGCCCTTCGGTTCGTTCCCGGCGGTGCTCGGGCATGAGATTCTGGGGAGGGTGAAGTCGGTCGGTGCTCGAGTCTCCGGCGTGGCGCCGGGCCAGCGGGTGACGCTGGACCCGATGATCTCGTGCACCACCAGGGGATACTCTCCCGAGGAGTTGTGTGCCTCCTGCTCGGAGGGGCTTCACTGCACCTGTGAACGGGCGGGTGAGGAAGGCGTCACGCTGATCGGGGACCGGCCGCTCTCGCGGGGCCTCACCATCGGGTATCACCGCGATCTACCCGGAGGGTGGGGCCACACCGTTCTCGCCCACCAGTCCCAGGTGTTTGCCGTCGATGATGCGTTGTCCGACAACGCCGCCGTGCTGCTCGAGCCGCTCTCCATCGCGCTGCACGCCGTCTTGCGCACGCCCCCGAGGGACCAGGAGCCCGTCCTGGTGATCGGGAGCGGCACCATCGCCCTGGCCACCATATGGGCCCTCCGGGCCATCGATTTCCAGGGCCCGATACTCGCGCAGGCCAAGCGGGCCCACGAGCAGGAGCTGGCCCGGACCCTGGGCGCCACCGACGTGGTCGCGCCGGGTCCCGAAGCGCGACAGGCGTTGATCGAGACCGGGGCGTCCGCCTACATGCCGGTGGTGGGCCCCGAAGTCTATTCGGGCGGGGGCTTCCCCCTCATCTACGACTGCGTCGGCAACCGGAGCAGCATCGCGCAGTCTCTCGGTTTCGCCTCACCGCGTGGCCGCATCGTGGTCATCGGGTGCGTGGCCGAGTTCAAGAAGCTCGACCTCACCTTCATCTGGGCCCGGGAGCTTCGCATCCGGGGGGCGGTCGGCTACGGGCAGGAGACCTGGCGGGGTGAGCGCCGGCACACCTTCGAGATCGCACATGAGCTTCTGCTCGAGACGGGCGCGCCGGTCCAGGACATGGTCACCCACGTGTTTCCCCTGAACCAGTTTCGGGACGCTCTGCGCGCGGCGGCCCACCACCGCAAAAGCGGTGCGGTGAAGGTGGTGCTTCAGCCGTAGAACGCAGCTATACCATCGAGCAACTGGTCAAGGTCGACTCGGAAAGGTATAATTACACCATTACGGTGTATTTACACCCCCGGGAGCGCACGATGGCCCTCAACATCAAGAATCCTGAGGTCGAACGACTCGCGGCTGAGGTTGCCGCGCTGACGGGTGAGTCCAAGACGGAGGCCGTTCGGCAGGCGTTGAGCGAGCGACATCAACGACTCCGGGTGCGATTGCCCGAGGGTGCTCGGGCTGACCGGATTCAGAGGTTTCTCTCACGGGAAGTCTGGTCAAAGGTCCCTCCGGATCAACTCGGTTGCCCCCCCAGCCGCGAGGAGCGAGAGCGCATCCTTGGCTTGGGGCGGGACGGCGTATGATCGTCGATGCTTCGGCATTGCTGGCCATCGTGTTTCAGGAAACCGGTTATGAGGACGTTCTTGACCGGATCCTGTCAGCACCTGTCGTAGCCGCCGGGAGCCCAACGCTGGCGGAGACGGGAATCGTGCTCCACGCCCGCCTCGGCGCGGGTGCGCCCGGTCTGCTGGAGAGATTGCTCGACGAGCTCGCCATCGAAGAGATCTCCTTCGGGAGTGTGCACTGGCGGGAAGCGGTGGAGGCGTACCGACGGTTCGGGAAAGGGCAGGATCCCGCGGGCCTGAACTTCGGCGATTGTCTGACCTATGCCGTGGCCCGCCTATCGGGTGAGCCGTTGCTGTTTGTAGGCGAGGATTTCCTGCAGACGGATCTCGAATCGGCCTGAGCGAGGGACCGCGTTCTCAAGAGGCCGGTGGGTACCCCTTCCTGGTGATGCCCTACGTGGAAGTCGGGGTAGGCGTTCAGATGAGCCCGCCCTACAGCGAAAGCCGCAGCAATTCCGGATGAACCCGGCTTCCGGGTCGGTGCCCGTCGACGGCCACACCCTCGATGGCGAGAAGGGCGACTTTCTGGCGGAGGCCCCCCGAGTAGCCTCCGAGCTTTCCGTCGCTCCGGACCACGCGATGGCATGGAACGACGATCGGAAGAGGATTGGCTCCCACGGCCTGACCGACCGCGCGCGCGGCGCCCGCCACTCCCATCTCGTCGGCGATGTCCCCATACGACACGATTCGGCCGTAGGGAATTTCCGTGAGCCGCTCGAAGATGCGCCGCTGGAATGGGGTCGCTCCGGAGAAGTCGAGCTGAAGATGGAAGCGCTGTCTCCTTCGGTTGAAATATTGATCGAGCTGATGAAGGGCGACCCGGAGGGTGGGGTGTGCGTCCGGATCCCAGTTACCCTCCTCGATCATCTCGGGCGTGACGCCCCCGATTCGGCGAACCCCATTGCGGGTGACCCAGACCGCGATGGCTCCGGCGGGCGTATCGTGTAGGACGCCCGAGTAGACTGCGGAAGCGCCTTCAGGCCGAGGCATCAGAGTTGTTCTCCCTCCTTAGGACTCGCGGTTGGGAACTTATCCCCCGGTGGGATCAGCCTCCAGCCCACTACCCAGCACATCACGCAGCGCATCAAAAGCGAGAAGGGCGCACCGAATCCGGACCGGGAACTTCGAGACGCCTTGCAGCGCACGCAGGTCTCCCAAGGAGCGATCGGAGGACGCCTCCTCACTGCCGTGCATCATATCAGTGAAGAGGTCGGCAAGGCCAATCGCCTCGCTCCGATCCCTCCCTTTGACCAGGACCGTCATCATCGATACCGACGCCTGCGAGATCGCGCATCCGTCGCCGTCGAAGGTGATCTCTTCGATCCGGTCCCCATCGAGACGAATCCAAACCGTGACCTGATCGCCGCATATGGGATTGGCCACGTGAGCCTCCGCGGTGTGCTCTGCGAGCTCCCCCTTGTTCCGCGGGTTGCGGTAGTGCTCGAGGATGAGCTCCTGATACAAGGAGATGAGGGGGGCATCCGTCATGCGTTCACCACGAAAAAGGGACTTGGCAGACCTAGTATACGGCCTCTCAGGCCGGTCCGAAAATTTCCTTTACGGAGGCGAGCCCCTCGACGAGACGGTCCACGTCGTCCCGGGAGTTATAGAGATAGAAGCTCGCGCGCGCGGTGGCCGAGATGTCGAAGTGATGCATGACGAGCTGGGCGCAGTGATGGCCGGCGCGGATGGCGATTCCCTTGGAGTCGAGGATGGTCGAGATATCGTGGGGGTGGGCGTCTCCCATGGTGAAGGAGATGACGCCGGACCGTTCGTTCAAGTCGGTGGGCCCGTAAACTCGAACGCCGCCCAGGTCGTCGAGTCGTTCGAGGGCGTAGCCGAGCAGCTCTCTTTCGTGCTCGGCGATGGCGTCGAAGCCGACCTCGTCGAGAAAGTCCGCGGCCGCCCCCAGCGCGATGGCACCCGCGATGTTCGGCGTGCCGGCCTCGAACTTGTGCGGGATCTCGGCCCAGGTGCTTTCCTCGCGGCCGACGTTGCGAATCATCTCGCCCCCGCCTTGGTACGGCGGCATCGACTCGAGGAGCGATCGGCGGGCCCACAATGCGCCCGAACCTGTGGGACCGCACATCTTGTGCCCCGAGAACGCGTAGAAGTCACAGCCGAGCTCCTGCACGTCGACCCGCCTGTGGGGAACGGCTTGAGCCCCATCGACGAGCACGAGTGCCCCGACCTTCTTGGCCTGCTCGACGATCTCGCGTACCGGATTGACCGTCCCCAACGCGTTGGAGATATGGGAGATGGCGACCATCCGGGTCCGTTCGGTGAGGAGCTCAGAAAGATCATCGAGGATCAGCCGGCCTTGCTCATCCATCTCGATGTACCGAAGGCGAGCACCCGTGCGGCTGGCCACCAACTGCCACGGGACGATGTTGGAGTGATGCTCCAGGGAGCTCAAGAGGATCTCGTCGCCCTCGCCGAGGTTGTCTTGCCCCCAACTTCCCGCCACCAGATTTATGGCCTCCGTGGTACCGCGAGTCCACACCAACTCGGCCGAGTCCGCCGCTCCGATGAAGTTTGCCAGCTTCGCCCGCGCGTCTTCGAAGGCGACGGTGGCTCGGCGGCTCAGCTCATGGATGCCGCGGTGCACGTTGGCGTTGTCGTGCTCGTAATACGCCGCGAGGACATCCAGCACGTATCGGGGCTTCTGCGAGGTGGCGGCATTGTCCAGGTAGACGAGCGGATACCCGCCGACCTCCTGGGCAAGGGTCGGGAACTGCGCCCTCAAGGCTGTCTGATCGAGTCGAGAAGATGTGGCAGGCATGTCAGTTCAGCCCTCTCTTAGCGGACCGGGCTAGTCCTGGCGGACCACGCTAAATCTTGACATAGATGTCTTGGCCGCGGAGCTCGACGGCGTACGTAGGTACGGGCGTGATGGCCGGAAGCCCCATGGCCTTGCCGGTGCACAAGTCGAACCTGGCTCCGTGGTACAGGCACTCCAATTGATCACCATCCAGCTCTCCGTCGGAGAGCGGTAGATCCTGATGCGAGCAACGATTCTGGAGGGCGTAAAGATCGCCGTCCACGTTTGCCAGGACGATCCTTTCCTCTCCGGCTTCGAGATCCAGGAGGCTGCCCGGCGGGCATTCATCGAGGTCCGCGACCTTCACCCAATCGCCGCTGACGCCTTCCCCTTCATCAGCCATTCTTGAGCTTTCGCTCGATCGCGCGTGTCACCTTCTTTACGACCCCGCCGAGTGGCAGCCGGGCCATGACCTCACCGAGAAAGCCCAATACGACCAGACGCTCGGCTTGGTGCCGGCTCAGCCCTCGGCTCAGAAGATAGAAGAGCGCCTCGGAATCGAGCTGGCCGACCGTGGCCCCGTGTGAGCACTTCACGTCGTCGGCCTCGATTTCGAGGTTCGGGAGGGAGTTGGCTCGACAGTCGTCTGAAAGCAGCAGATTCCGGTTGGTCTGGTACGCGTCGGTCCGCTGAGCGCCGCGATGTACCCGAATCATCCCCCGGAATGCCGACTGGGCACGGTCATCGAGCGCGCCCTTGTAGAGGAGGTCGCTTCCGGTGTCGGGGGCGATGTGGTCCTGGCTGGTGCAGTGGTCGAAGTGCTGATCCTCGTCCCCGAAGTAGAGGCCGAGCAGTTCACTGTGCGCGCCGGGCCCGAGAAGTCGAGCGTTGAGGTCGAGGCGGGTGACCGAAGCACCGAGACTCACGTTCAAGGTGTCGAGCTTGGAGTCCCGATGGGCGAGCGTCCGCTGTGCCGACTGACAGAAGACGCCCCGGCCCAGCCTTTGGATGCAGACGTATTGAACCTGGGCTCCGTCGCGCGCGATGATCTCCACGGCGGACGAAGCGAGCGTGCGCTGGTCGAAGTCCTCGGAGAGCAACTCCTCGACGTACGAGACCTGGCTTCCCGGCTCGGCCACGATCAAGGTGCGCGTGAAGACCGCCGAACCGCTGTGCGAGATCCAGCGCGTGGTCCGGATCGGGAGGTCGAGCTTCACGTTCGGGGGAACGTAGAGGAGCACGCCGTCCGACCAGAGCGCGGCGTTGAGCGCCTGGAATTTGCCGTCCTCGGGCGGCAAGATCTCGGTGCCGAGCCATTCTTCGAGAAGATCGCCGTGTTCGTGCACGGCGGCACGCAGCGAGGTGAGAATTACCCCTTGCTGCTCGAGCGCTGGATCGAGATCGACGTGGACGACGCTCCCGTCGACCACCACGGTGTGACCGGCGGCGGCCTCGTCCTCGTCCATGGCAGCCGTGAGCCCCGCGGGGCGGGTGCCTTCTTCGCCCGACGCTCCGTCGGGCGCGACCCGGAGGTCGGCGAACTTCAACAGGCGGGAGACATCGGTGTACCGCCACTCTTCCGACCGCGTGCTAGGCAGGGGCGTGTCTTCGAACACCGACCACGCGTGTTGCCTGCGCTCACTCAGCCACGAGGGGGCACCCTCGCTGAGCCTCTCGACCGCACCCCCGTCCAAGGAGCTGGGTGTGTCCTCCTCCGCGCTCGGCTCCTCCTCCGCGCTCGACGCCTCCACCGCTTGAGCAGGGTTGGACATCAGCCGACCGATCCCTCCATTTCGAGCTCGATGAGGCGGTTGAGCTCGACGGCGTACTCGAGCGGGAGCTGCTTCGCGATCGGCTCGATAAATCCGCGCACGATCAGGGACATGGCCTCCTCTTTGGTCAGGCCTCGGCTCATGAGGTAGAAGAGCTGAGTATCGCCGATCTTGGAGACGGTCGCTTCGTGCCCTATCGTGGCCCGCTTCCCTTCGATCTCGATATACGGATAGGTATCCGTGCGCGAGGTGGAGTTGATGAGAAGCGCATCGCACTCGACGTTGGACCGCGCGTTGTACGCACCCTCGTAAACCTTGCAGAGGCCACGGTACGACGACCGGCCAGTGCCCTTCGAGATCGACTTCGAGGTGATCGAGGACGTCGTGTTCGGGGCCACGTGAACGACCTTGCCCCCGGTGTCCTGGTGCTGGCCGTCGCTCGCGTACGCGATGGACATGATCTCTCCGTGGGCACCCTCACCCACGAGGTAGCACGATGGATACTTCATCGTAAGCTTTGAGCCGAGGTTGCCGTCGAGCCATTCCATGGTCGCATTTTCGTTCACCACGGCGCGTTGAGTCACGAGGTTGTACATGTTGTTCGACCAGTTCTGGATGGTCGTGTACCGGAATCTCGAGTCCTTCTTCAGGACGATCTCGATCACACCCGAGTGGAATGAATCGGTGGAGTAGACCGGCGCCGTGCAGCCCTCGATGTAGTGAGCCTGAGCGCCCTCATCCAGAATGATCAGCGTGCGCTCGAACTGCCCCATGCGCTCCTGGTTGACCCGGAAGTATGCCTGAAGGGGGGTATCGAGCTGCACTCCCTTCGGAATGTAGAGGAACGATCCCCCCGACCAGACGGCCGAGTTGAGCGCGGCGAACTTGTTGTCGGCCGCGGGAATGATGGTCGCGAAGTGCTCCCGGAAGAGGTCCGGGTGGTTCTTGAGCCCGTCTTCGATCGAATCGAAGATCACGCCCTTGGAAGACCACTCCTCCTTGAGGGAGTGGTACACCATCTCGGACTCATACTGCGCGCCCACGCCGGACAGGAGTTTCTGCTCCGCCTCGGGGATGCCCAAACGCTCGAACGTGTTCTTGATGGTGTCCGGAACGTCGTCCCAGGAGCGCTCCATCTGCTCCTGCGGCTTCACATAGAAGTAGATCTCGTCGAGCGTCGCCTCGAGATGCGAGAGGTCGCCGCCCCAGGTCGGCATCGGCTTCGACTCATAGATCTTCAGCGCCTTCAGGCGGAACTCGAGCATCCACTCGGGCTCATCCTTGTGCTCCGAAATTTCCCGTACGATGTCCTCGTCCAGGCCGGGCCTGGTCCGGAAGACGTGCGTCTCTTCATCGACGAATCCGTATTGGTATTCGTCGAGACCGAGTCCTTCGACTAGTTCATTTTCTGGCATGGTTTTCTATCCTTGCTGAAGCCGACGGGCGACTCAACGATTCATTCCCACCTTCAGGCGACGCACGCTATGCGGTCACCACCTCCTCCTGCTCCTCTTCTCTCTCTTTCCAGTCGGCGTATCCCTGCTCCTCCAGCTCAAGCGCCACCTCGGGCCCGCCGGATCGGACGATACGCCCGCCCACCATCACGTGGACTGCGTCCGGCTTGATGTAATTGAGCATGCGCTGGTAGTGCGTGATCAGGAGGATCGCCATTTCCGGATTTTCTTCCCGCAGCGTGTTCACGCCGTTTGCCACGATCTGGAGAGCGTCGATGTCGAGTCCCGAGTCCGTTTCGTCCATGAGCGCGAGCGACGGGCGAAGAACAGCCATCTGGAGGATCTCGTTGCGCTTCTTCTCACCGCCACTGAATCCATCGTTCACTGGACGTTCGGCGAATGACGGATCCATGTCGAGCAGCTTCATCCGGTCCATGAGCTCGTCCTGGAAGTCGAAGAGGTCCACCTCTTCGCCGTCCTCGAGCCGAGCTTGCAACGCGGTCCTCAAGAAATTCGCGATGGAGACGCCCGGAATTTCCGTGGGATACTGAAACGCCAGGAACATTCCGGCGAGAGCACGCTCATTGGGCTCCATTTCGAGGATGGACTGGCCCTTGAAGACGATTTCACCCTCCGTGACCTCGTACTCCGGATGGCCCGCCAACACCTTGGCCAGGGTGCTCTTTCCGGAGCCGTTGGGTCCCATGATGGTGTGGACTTCGCCGGGTCGAATCTCCAAATCCAAGCCCGTGAGGATTTCGAGGTCTTCGTCCGCAACCTTGGCACGAAGGCCAGTAATCGTAAGGATAGGTGTATCGCTCATACGTTCGGAAACGGTGCTGTGAGGGACCTTATCGAGAATGATTCTCAATTAGGTGAAAGCTAGATGGGCGGCCACACACCGTCAAGCCAGGGGATGGCTCATATATGGTACAAGCGGTGACGCACCCTAAAAATGCGCCAGAAGAAGGGCCAGAGCTCGATTCTCGCATCTGGGTCATCATGGGTGGTGGTGCGGCCAAGGGTTTCGCGCATGTTGGAGCCTGGAAGGCCATCCAGGAGGCCGAGATTCCCGTGGCCGGGATCATTGGGACGAGCACCGGAGCGATGATGGGGGCCGCCCTTTCCGGAGGGCGCACCGTAGAGGAGATGGAGGAGCGCTCCCGGCGCTTCCGGCGACGGGACGTAATGAGGGTAAGCCGCCGCGCTGTATGGGTTAACGGGATTCGATCTCCGAGCATGTTCAGGGGTGACACGCTCCGGCAGTTTATCCGAGACAGTCTGCCGACCGAGAATTGGCTTGAGCTCAACATCCCGTTGATGGTCAACGCGGTGGACTTGGCGTCGGGTGAGATGGTCTGGTTTGGTCATGGAGGGGACACGGACGCGCCCCTCATCGAAGCCATATATGCATCGGCGGCACTGCCGGTTCTTTTCCCTCCCGGCGAGGTGGGGGGGCGTATGCTCGTCGATGGGGGAGCCTTGGACATGCTTCCTCTCGGGAAGGCCGCGGAGATGGGTGCCACCCGGATCATCGCGATCGATGTGGGCGCCGGCCCACAGGCCGATGCCCGTGCGATTGTGGACGGCGGCTTGGTCGCCATTCATCAGAGGGTTTTCTCCATCATGGCCGGGCGAATGAGAAGGGAGTCGGTGCGGAATTGGACCGGGGTTCCGCTCACCTACGTGCAGCCGGCGTTTGGAGACACCGATGGGTTCGACTTCGGACAGCGGCAATTTTTCATCGAGGAGGGATATCGAGCGACTCGTGAGGCGCTCGCGGATCGTGTTCCCCCTCACGAGCCCTAGCGTACGCACGATACGCTTGCCCGAGATTTCAGCAGTGGTGACGACGATCATCGGTAGACGTTTCGGTAGGGGTCCGTGAGCCGTTCCTTACGCCGCTCGTAAATAACGGTCCCGAGGAGAAGCAGAATCCCCAGCCCGATCGCGGAGGTCGCAAGCTTCTCTCAGGGGTCGATCGCGGAGACGATGTAGAGGTATGAACCGTAGACGATCCAAGTCAGGAATCCGACGGAGAGTAGAATCCACCCAAGCGGACGCGTGATCCGCCGATGTAGCGCACCCCAAACCGAGTGATCGTTGGCGAGACCGAAGGTCATGGCCTGTAGGTCGCTCTTCATGGTTCGGTAAATCACGAGGTCTCTCTGGAGCTCGGTCGATTCCGCGACGGCGGCATCGATTCGGGCACGCTCCTCGGGGGCGGCCTCTCCGTCGAGATAACGCATGAGGCTTTCGTGGCTCATTTTCTCAGTCACGACACTTTCCTCTTCGGGGTATCCGCGGGGCTCACGGGTACGCCGCGTTCGTAGCGACCAGCTCGCTTCGTCGACGCTGCCGAGCATGCCTACCGCTAGACGGAGCCCTGGGCCCTCGTAGGCTCGCACCAATGGCTCGTACGATCGGGGGTCCCCCGACTTGGACATTCGGACCACTTGGCGTTCGACCTCCGGTTGCAATCCTTTTTCGCTCCTTGTGCTGAAGGGTACGACGGCGGGCAAACTTTCCTTCATGGTCAATTCATGAGGCGCGAAAGAGCATCGACGAAAGCGACGATCTCTTCCTCGGTATTGTAGTAATGGGGTGAGATCCGGAGCACCTGGTCCACACCCTTGTCGTCGAAATCGAGGACGGCGGCCTCTCGCCCGGCGCGTGAGGTATGGATGCCCTCCTTCCTGAGTGCGCGCAGAAGGTCCAGGGGTTGGTGTCCTTCGGTGGACACCGTCACGATCGCGCAACGCTCCCTCCCCTTGTCCTGGACCTGCACTCCGCCCAGCTCGCCGAGACGTTCCCGCAACGATTCCGCGAGGGCCCAGGCACGCTCCCGAATCGCCTCCAGGCCCAGGTCCTGCGCGTATTGGGCCGCACGTCCCATTCCCAGCACCAATGCCACCGGCGCCTCGAAGTTCTCGAAGCGCCGGGCACCCGGCGCCGGTTGGTACAGATCTCCATCGATCCAGTCCGCTCCCCGGAGGTCGGGAAAAAGCGGCTCCAGTCCGAGCTCGAGAGCCCGGTCGGAGACGTACAGGAATCCGACGCCACGCGGCCCGCGCAAGAACTTTCGTGAAGTCCCGGTCAAGAAGTCGCACCCGATGTCTTCGACATCGACGGGCATCTGGCCCACGGACTGACACGCGTCGACCAGGTAGAGGATCCCACGTTCGCGGCAGATGACACCGATTTCCGCTACGCGTTGAACGAGGCCCGAGGTCATCGGAACCTGCGTGACGGAAATGAGCTTGGGGCGGCGTCGGTGGGCGAGCTTCTCGAGGGCCCGGACGTTGACTCCACCGGAGGGCTCGTCCGGCGCTCGCACGACCTCGATACCAAAACGGGACGCGAGCGAGAGGAACATGATCTGGTTGGACACATAGTCGTTACGGGTCGTAAGGACGACGTCGCCCGGGGCGAACGGGACGGCGGAGAGCGCTCGGATGAAGGCCCCCGTCGCGCTCTCGGTGATCGCCACGTTATCGGGATCGGCACCGATGAGCGAGCCGACCGAGTCATAGACGGATTGCAGCTCGGCGTGTCGGGCGGCCTCGGCCTCGTAGCCTCCAATTCGCGCCTCGAGATCCAGGTGCTCGAGAACGGTCTCTCGCACCGGATCCGGCATGAGGCTCGCCCCGGCGTTGTTCAGATGATTGACGTTGCGCGTGCCCGGCGTCTCGGCCCGGAGCCGTTCGATATCGAGGGGTGTCATTTCCCGATCATTATTTCTGCGACCGTCTGAGAGGGCGCGGGGGAACCCCTGCTGAGCTCGTATGAATGCCGCTCAACGTGAGGCTGGGCGCTCCTGATATACCGTCCTGAATCGCGACTCGCCAGGGCTGTACGGGTCCGCTGCTATTCGCCACGTTACAAGGCTTGAACCGCATTCGGGGTGTCCTCCGAAAGGGCGAATGGAGCTTCCTTGACCACGAAACCACGGGACAGGGCCGACGATGCCCCCCCCTCCCAAGCCGGGTCTCGCCCTGTTTCGGGCGGCGGGTCGCACGCCGAGGACGTGGCTCGACGCCTGGAGGAGATGCGTGGCGAGCTTCGGCGACATTCCTTCCTGTATTACGTGGAGTCACGGCCGGAGATCGACGATCGGGAGTACGATCGCATCTATGCCGAGCTTCAGGCCCTGGAGGCCTCCCATCCCGAGCTGATCACGGCGGACTCCCCGACCCAGCGGGTGGGTGCGGAGCCTCAGAGTGCGTTTGCCAACGCGGAGCACACCGTCCCTATGCTGTCGTTGGATTCGACCCAGGATCCTGCCGAGGTGCGACGCTTCGACGAACGGGTGCGAAAGGGACTCGAGGACGAGCCCCGATATATTCTCGAGCCGAAGCTGGATGGCGCCTCCATCGAGCTGGTGTATGAGGAGGGTCTGTTCGTAAGGGCCGTGACCCGCGGGAACGGCCGTGTGGGGGAGGTCGTCACCGAGAACATCAGAACCATTCCGAGTCTTCCCCTGCGACTCCGCGAGGCCGACCGGCCGGCGCCGGAGCTGCTGGCGGTTCGGGGGGAGGTACTCATGCCTCTTTCGGCGTTTGAGGCGCTCAACGAGCGGATGGTCGCGCGCGGCTCGGAGCCGTATGTGAATCCACGCAACTCGGCGTCGGGCTTCCTCCGGCAACTCGACCCCCGCCTGACCGCCGAGAGGCCGCTCGACGTTTTGGCGTACGACATCCTCACGGTCCGCGGTGCAAAGTTGGCCTCGGATTCCGAGGCGGTGCGGGCGCTCCATCAATGGGGGTTCAAGACGCCGGAACGCGTAACGGTCGTCGAGACGGTCGAGGAAATTCTCGAGTACCACGAAGCCTATGCTGCGGATCGGAACGATCTCGATTATGAGATCGACGGCGTGGTCATCAAGGTCGACCACCTCGATGCCCGGGCCGATCTGGGCGCCACGTCGCACCACCCCCGTTGGGCTCTCGCCTACAAATTCGAGCCCCGCAAGGAGATCACACGTATCGAGAAGATCGCGGTCTCCGTAGGTCGTACCGGGAAGCTCACGCCGGTGGCTCTGTTGAGGCCCGTCGAGGTCGGGGGCGTCACCGTCTCTCGCGCGTCGCTGCACAATCGGGAAGAGGTCGCGCGGAAGGACATTCGCCAAGGGGACCTCGTCAGGATTCATCGTGCCGGGGACGTGATTCCCCAGGTCGTGGAACGGGTACCGGAGAAGGGACGCAAGCGTGCGGCCGCCTTCCGGATGCCGGAACGCTGCCCGGCCTGCGATACCCCGGTTCGTGAGAGCGGCCCGTTTACCGTCTGTCCCAACCGGTTCGGTTGCGTGGCCCAGCTCAAGCGCGGGCTCACCCACTTCGGATCCAGGGCGGGGCTGGACATCGAGGGACTGGGAGAGGAGACGGTCACGCTGCTCGTGGACCGTGGTCTCGTGAAGGAGCTCGCTGATCTATTCGAGCTCACGGCCGTGCACCTCGAGCCGCTGGAAGGATTCGCCGAAACCTCTGCGGCGAACCTCGCCCGAGCGATCGAGGAGAAGAAGACGGTGGGGCTCGCCCGCTTTCTCTATGGCCTCGGGATTCCGGAGGTGGGAACGACGGTTGCCTCAAAGCTTGCCGCGGAGTTCCAGAGCTTCGACAACATCCAGGACGCCACGGTGGAGCAACTCGAAGCGGTGGACGGGATCGGACCGATCATGTCTGAGCAAATCAGGGCCTTCCTCGACGACGAACGTAATCGCGAGCGGATCCAGGCGGTCCTCGCACATATGGACGCTCTGTTGCCGCCGGAACGGGCCGGTGGGCAGGGGCTTGCCGGCATGAAGTTCGTATTCACCGGGGGGCTCGAGCGCTTCTCTCGCTCCGATGCCAAGCGTTTGATCGAGGACAACGGCGGACGGGTCGTGGGCTCGGTGAGCGGCGAGACGACCTACGTGGTGGTGGGAGCGGACCCCGGGTCCAAGCTCCAGAAGGGCCGCGATCTCGGCGTCGAGATTCTGAGCGAAGAAGACTTCATGAGCGTGCTCCAGTACGCGGGGGCGTTGTAGACGCCTTGGAGAACATCGAGATTGCGGGTGTGCTCGAGGAGCTCGGGGATCTGCTGGAGATCAACGGGTCGAATCCTTTTCGTATCCGGGCCTATCGCAACGCGGTCCGCACCGTACTGGGGCTCACCCGGTCCCTCTCGGCCATGGTGGAGGCGGAAGAGGACCTGACGGAGTTGCCCGCCATCGGCAAGGACATGTCCGCCCATATCGTCGAGCTCCTCGAGACCGGTGAGCTCGCTCGTTTGGCCGAGGTGGCGGCCGAGGTCCCGAGATCTCTCGTACAGCTCGTGAAGCTCGACGGGGTGGGGCCCAAGAAGACCAAGAAGTTATGGGAGTCTTTGGGGGTCACGACCGTCGATGAGCTGGAGAAGGCTCTGAAGGACGGCCGAGTCGAGAGCCTCGAGGGGTTCGGCGCGACCAGCGTGGAGAAGATCCTCACCTCCATCGAAGATTTTCGACGTTACTCCGGCCGGTTTCTCATCTCCCAGGTGGACGAGCTGATCGGCCCGCTCCTGGCGCACATGCGAGAGGGTCCGGGCGTGGAGCGTATCGAAGTCGCCGGAAGCTACCGGCGCCGCAAGGAGACCATCGGGGACGTCGACTTGCTCGTTCAGGCGGAGTTGCCCGCTCCGGCCGTCATGGAGCACTTCACGGCGTTCGGGTCGGTGGATCGGGTCGTGGCGGCGGGCGACACGCGTGGGGCTGTGGTGCTCCGCTCGGGGCTGGAGGTCGACCTCCGCGTGATTCCCGGCCGCTCGTTTGGGGCCGCGCTTCACTACTTCACGGGATCCAAGGAGCACAATGTGGCCGTTCGCCAGATCGCGCAGCGGCAGGGACTCCGTGTGAACGAGTGGGGCGTATTTCGAATGCCGGAGGGGGTAGACCCCGACGAGGTGGGCAAGGAAGAGGGGGAACGCGTCGCGGGTGGGACCGAGGAATCCGTTTTCGACGTGCTCGACTTAGCGTGGGTGCCGCCGGTTCTGCGTGAGAACCGGGGCGAGGTGGAAGCGGCCCGCGACGACTCACTGCCGGATCTCGTGACCCTGGAAGATATTCAGGGCGATCTCCACATGCACTCGACCTGGAGCGACGGGAAGGCCTCGGTCGAGGAAATGGCCCAGGCGTGTAGGGCCCGCGGGTATCGGTATATGGCCATGAGCGACCACAGTCCGGCGCTGGCCATGGTCGGTGGTATCACCCCGGAGAGGGCCGCGGATCAGTGGGAAGAGATCGCCCGCGTTCAAGAAGGGCTGGACGGGATCACGATTTTCAAGAGCTTGGAGGTAGATATTCTCCGTGATGGAAGTCTCGACATGACCGACGAGGTGCTGGAGGCGTTGGATCTGGTGGTGGTCTCCGTCCACTCGCTCATGGATATGGACCGGGTTTCGATGACGGATCGGGTCATCACGGCGATACAACACCCGCAGGTGGACGTCCTGGCCCACCCCACCGGGCGCCTTCTCGCCCGAAGGGAGCCTTTTCAGATTGAAATGGAGGAAGTCCTACAGGCGGCGCGGGATCTGAACGTTGCTGTTGAAATCAACGCGAGCCCGCACCGGCTCGATCTGAACGATGTGCATGCGCACCGCGCGAAGGAGTTGGGGGTGAGAGTCTGCATCAGTACCGATGCTCATTCGGTCCAGCGGCTGGACCATATGTCGTACGGGGTGGATCAGGCGAGGCGGGCCTGGCTGAATAAGGGAGACGTACTCAACACGATGACGCTGAAGCAGATGCAAGTTTGGCTCGACCGGCGGAAAGGGACGAGCGCGTGACGCAGGACATCCTGCTCTTCCTCGGGGGTCTCGGCGTCCTTTATTTCGGGGCCGATTGGCTCGTCCGTGGCAGTTCGAGGCTCGCGGCCTCGCTCGGGGTGAGCCCGATCGTCGTGGGTCTTACGGTCGTGTCCATGGGCACATCGGCGCCCGAGCTCATGATCTCCGTCGTGGCGTCCCTGGGCGGCAACCCTGATCTGGCCATCGGTAACGTGATGGGGTCGAACCTGGCGAATGTAGGCCTCGTCCTGGGGATCAGCGCGATCGTTCGGCCACTGCATGTCTCCGCGCGGATCGTGACGAGAGAGGTGCCGGTGATGATCGTCATTACGGCGCTACTCCTCCCCCTGATCTGGAACCAGCACATCGGGCGCCTCGAGGGCCTCGCGCTGGTGACGATGCTGGTTGCCTACCTCGCCTTCGTCCTGCGCACGGCCAAAGCGGAGGACCCGGAAGCGCCAGGCAGGGAAGAGAAATCTCCCGATGAGGCGAGCGGTTTTACTTCCCGGACGATCACAAGGGCCCTCGCCTTCATCGTCTTGGGCGTTGCGGGTCTCGTGCTGGGGGCCTTTGCCATCCGCGAGTCCGCCGTCGCGCTCGCGGAGGCGATGGGGATCTCGGAACTGGTGATCGGCGTCACGCTGGTATCCATCGGCACTTCGCTTCCCGAGCTCGCCACCTGCGTGGTGGCCGCATGGAGGCGACAGGCGGACATTGCGGTGGGAAATATTCTCGGGTCGAACGTCTTCAACATCGCTGGCGTACTGGGAGTCACCGCGATCCTCGCGCCACTGGACATCAACCCGGAGGTGCTCCGTTTCGAGTTTCCCGCGATGATGTTCATTACCGTTCTGATGGTTCCGATCGTGCGTACGCGGTTGGTGATCCGGCGCAGGGAGGGTTTCGTCTTGTTGGGCGCCTATCTGGCTCTGGGCGCATGGGTCTTGTCATAGGATGAACCGAGCCGTTCAAGCCGAACCACGGGCAAAACAACAGGCAAGGAGCGGGACGTAATGCTTTCCCTCGACCTGACTGGAAAGAGGGCGTTCGTCGCGGGCGTCGGGGACAACAAGGGGTATGGCTGGGCCATTGTGCGAGCGCTCGCTCAGGCCGGCGCGTCGGTGCGCGTCGGCACCTGGCCGCCCATGCTCAATATTTTCATCAAGAGTATGGAGCGGGGAAAATTCGATCTGAGCCTTCCCGGGGGAGGTGAGATCGAGTTCGAGAAGATCCATCCGATGGATGCGGTGTTCGACACTCCGGAGGATGTGCCGGAGGAAATTCGAGAGGACAAGAGATACCGGAACCTCAAGGGTTATACGATCCAGGAGGTTGCCGACAGCCTCAGGGACGAGCTCGGGGAGGGTTGCCTGGACATTCTGGTCCATGCGCTGGCGAACGGCCCGGAGGTCAAGAAGCCGCTCATCGAAACCAGCCGCGCCGGGTACCTGGAGGCCGTGAGCGCGAGTGCTTTCTCGATGGTCAGCATGGTCCAGCGCTTCGGTCCCTTGATGCGGGAGGGCGGGGCGGTCGTTTCGCTGACCTATCTCGCGGGGGAGCGTGTCATTCCAGGGTATGGCGGAGGCATGAGCTCCGCCAAGGCTGCGCTGGAGAATGATACTCGGACGCTCGCCTTCGAGGCCGGGCGGCGCTGGGGTATCCGGGTCAACACGATTTCGGCCGGTCCCCTGGCGAGCCGGGCGGCGAAGGCCATCGGCAAGATCGATCGTATGATCGATTACTACCGGGCGAATTCGCCACTTCCCGACGTGAACACCGCTGAGGACGTGGGAAACGCGGCCGTTTTTCTTTGCTCACCGTTAAGCGCGGCGATCACGGGCGAGACCCTTCACGTGGACATGGGCTACCACGCCATGGGTATGCCCGCCGAGGATCAACTCGGAGGGGAGTAGCTCCGTGGCCGACCCAGCGTCCCATTTCGGCGCGCTCCTCCCGTCGCTGGTGGGGCCACCTCCCGGCTCGCACTCACGGGCGTTGGCGGAGCGTTTGCGCTCGGTCGAGTCCCGTAACGTCACCTACCTTTCCGAGGACTTTCCGGTTTTCTGGGAGGAAGCGAAGGGCGCCAACGTTCGTGATGTGGACGGAAACGTCTATGTCGATTTTACGGCGGCCTTCGGCGTCTCGTTTGCGGGTCACGGCCACCCTCGGATCGAGCGGGCGTTGGTCGAGCAATCCGAGCGCCTCATCCACGGCATGGGAGACGTGCACCCTCCTGCCCTCAAGCTCGAGCTCCTCGAGCGGCTCAGCGCGCTCGCTCCGTGGGAAGAGACGAGGACCGTGCTCGGTTCGTCTGGATCGGAGGCGATAGAGGCAGCGCTGAAGACGGCCGAGCTGAGCACCGGCCGCCCTGGAATCGTCGCGTTCGAGGGTGGGTACCACGGGCTCACCCTCGGGAGCCTCGCCGTGACGGCGCGCCCCGACTTCAGGGAGCCTTTTCGAGCCCGCGTTCACCAAGGGGTGGCGTTCGCTCCGTTCCCCCGAACCGAGGTGGAGTCGGAGGTCGCGCTCGCCGAGGTCCAACGGCTGTTGTCGGGCGGTATTGCCGGGGGTGGGGCTGAGTCCCAAAAAGCTGTTGGCGCCGTCGTCATCGAGCCGGTACAGGGCCGAGCGGGTGTCCGCATTCCTCCTCCCGGTTTCCTCGCCGGTCTCGCCGAGCTGACGCGTGCGGATGGTTCACTGCTCATTTTCGACGAGATCTTCACGGGACTGGGCCGCACCGGCGTGACTTTCGAATACGAACGCGAGGGGGTCCTCCCGGATCTCGTGTGCCTCGGAAAGGCGCTCGGTGGGGGACTTCCTCTGAGTGCCTGCCTCGGATCCCGTGAGGTCATGGATGCCTGGCCCGAGTCGGGGGGAGAGGCGCTACACACGAGTACGTTTCTCGGACATCCCTTGGCCTGTGCGACGGCGCTCGCGTTCCTCGCAGTCCTGGAGGAGGAGAAACTGGTCGCGCGGAGCCTCCACCTGGGTGAGCGTATCGTGGGCCGCTTGAGGCAAGGTCTCGCGCCCCTGGCCGGCGTCAGGGAGGTTCGCGGTCGGGGGCTGCTGATCGGGATCGAGTTGGCCTCTGAGGCCGGCGGACCCGCCGCGGGCCTCGGCGCACGCGTGGCCGAGGCTGCCCTGCGCCGGGGCCTTCTGGTTTTACCGGCAGGCGGTCAGGGGGAAGTCGTCGAGCTCGCCCCGCCGGCGGTGACGAGCGATGAACAGGTCGATTTTGGTGTCGGCTGTCTGGTCGAGGCGATCAACGAAAGCCTTAACCAGTAAGGTCCGACGTGGGCGAGATCCAAGGGTGATCCAGCGCTGGAGGAATGACCCATGTGGACGGGTCCGCGCCCGGTCAGCGCGCCGAGGTGGCGAAGTCGACTCTTTCGGCCAGCTTCAGATCCTTCTCCGTAATCCCGCCGGCGCTGTGGGTCGTAAGAGAAAGACCTACCGTGGTGTACCGAATGTCGATGTCCGGGTGGTGATCCATCTCGTCAGCGAGGCTGGCGACGCGATTTACGAACACGATAGCGTCGCGGAAGGATTGGAAATCGAAGTTCTTGGTGAGGACCTTCCCCGACCGTTTCCACCCCTTTCGGCCCTTCAGCCACCCTTCGATTGATTCGTCGTTCAGCTCGTCGGTCATCTAGTTTCAAGGCTTCTTCGAAGGCAGGGTGGAAAGGTTGACATCTGTAGAGTTAACCCAGAGACACCAGGCCGTTCCGGGGCTTGAATCGGCCTTGGTTCGTTTATATTCTTTCGGCCCTCGTCGTGAGAAGTCGGGCTTTTGCCCCCATCGTCTAGTGGCCTAGGACACCTGGTTCTCAGCCAGGAAACCGGGGTTCGATTCCCCGTGGGGGTATGAAACAGGTCGCTTAGCTCAGTTGGTAGAGCACTACGTTCACATCGTAGGGGTCACTGGTTCGAGTCCAGTAGCGACCATCGGATCCGGCAAGGAATTGCCGGATTGTTTTTGCTCGGCACGCTCGTCTTGGAGTTCGGGATGCAGGCGATGGAGGAGGCCCGAGTCATTCTGTAGCGATCGGGAGCCGAGGGTTAGGCCGTACCATCGGTGGGTGGACGGGGCTCGCCGGCGTCCAGGAAGCGCGCCGTGAGATCGGGTGTCGGCGTCATACAGGTGTCTCGCCGCCCGAACCACCGATAGCGGTTGCGAGCGATCCAGTCATAGATCGCGTCGCGGATCGGACGAGGTAACACCACGCCCACGCCGAGGAGCGCGGACGGGAATCCCAGCGCGCGTGCGATTCGCAAAGCCGCCTCCGAGCGGACGTGTACGCCATCGGAGTCCAGGAGGACGATGCTGTCGGGAAGCGCGTCGATCTCGTCCGTCCCAATGACCGTCTCCAGTTCACGACGGGCAGCCTCCGACTGGAGGGTGGCAAAACGGAATCGCCCTTCCTTGTCGCGCTCGATGACCCACTGGACCGCCGAATTGCAGAGGTTGCAGACACCGTCGAAGAGGATGATGGGCCGGTGGTCGGTCATTGGCCTACGCTTACCCCTCCCTCTCGAGGGTCTCCCTCATCTGTTTGACGAACATCGTGATTGGGGTTTCTTTCGACTCCGGCATGCTGACGTCCGGGGCCCACGCTGTTGGGCCTACGATAGACCGATGCCGTGCCCGCAAGATGCAGAAGGCTATGCCAGGGTCGAAAAGGGAGCAACCGTGCAGTGGGCGGTCCCCTCACCGGTCGGTGAGAGCCCCGAAATCTCGGCTGCTTAGCGTTCCCCAAAACGGAGGACAGAGAATGAAAACCACACTGCTCCATGTGCGTCGCCTAGCGGTGGCCGCGGCCCTGTTAGGAGTCGTTTTTTCCCCGCGGGTCGTGTCCGCCCAATCCGACCTCGACGCCTCCGAGGCCGAGGCATTCCTCGGGGACTGGATCGTCTCCGTGGAGTCGGATTTCGGTGCGTTCGATGTCAATCTCAAGATCGAGGACCAAGGAGGTAAGGTTGCGGCCAGCGTAGCATTACCCGAACAAGGCGTGGTGGAGGTAACCGACATCACCCGGTCCGGCGACGACCTCGTGCTGAGCTACGAGCTCGACACCCAGGGGCAGCTGATTTCCGTGTCGGTGACTCTGGAGCCCGACGGTGAGGATCTAATAGTCGAGTTCGACTTCGGTGGACAATTCTTCATGGACGGTAGCGCGGTGCGCGCAGGCAGCTAACCACTACCTTCAGCGGGAGCGGTATCCGGGTGGAGGGCTAGTCCGGTAAGGGGACGATCAGCTGAAAAGGGGACAGTCAGCCGCCGTCGCGGATGCGCTCTTTGATGTGGTCGAGCTCCCGGCGGGCCCATTCCCCGTGTTCGCCCTCGGGTTGGCGTTCCAGGTATCGGGCGAGATCGGGAGCGGCCCTCGCGGAGTCTCCCAGATGCGTCGAGGAGATCTCATGGATCTCCCTCACCGCCAGAGCCTCGCCATGGCTACTGAACCGTGCCACTCCCAAGGCCCTGCGTAGGATGTCGATCGCTTCTTGGTAAAGCCCCATGCGACTCCGGAGACTCGCCAGCTGAACGTAAGCCAGCGGATCCCGCCGGTTCGTCCAGATGCCCTCTTTGTAAACCTCCACCGCAGCGTCGAGGTCTCCTCGTTTCTCCAACGCCTCGGCGTGGGAATAGTCCGGCCTCCTGGGCCCGTGCCAGCCACGACCTAGGCCCAAGAAGTTCGCAAGGAATTCCGCGCCTGAACCAAAGATGACGTACTCGATCCCCAGGGTGTAGATCACTCCCGCGCCAAAGGCGAGAGCCACGGCCGGGACCATCGGTGCGCCCAGGACACTGGTGAAGAGAAAAATGAGACCGCCGACTACGCCCACCTCCCAGGCCAGCGCGGCCACGGCGCCGAGCCCGATACGGTCGGCCATTGCCGCCACGACCGGG
>Ga0209988_10000326_pt1 | contig 29050 bp, 28 predicted proteins | sample N075metaG_FD_183115 | JGI IMG/M metagenome (GOLD analysis project Ga0209988, IMG submission 183115) | Deep subsurface microbial communities from Kermadec Trench to uncover new lineages of life (NeLLi) - N075 metaG (SPAdes) (version 2) | ecosystem: Environmental > Aquatic > Marine > Ocean trench... | reverse complement strand
TTAACAAATATGACCAAGACACAACGACATCCTGCAGGGAAATCACGCTCACTGGCAAGCATTGTCGTATTGTCCATCGCTCTGCTCGCGTTGGCCGCCTGTGAAACAACCGGTATGGGCGGGTTTTCTTCGAGTGGCGAAGGCCGCGCGGCGCGCCTGGCGCAAAACGGCCAACACGCTGACGCGGCACGTACTTACCATGGCCTCGCGGTAGCTGCCATTGGCATTGAGAAAGACAGGCTTAGCTTGCTCGCGATTGAACAATGGCTGGACGCCGGCGCCGTCGCACGCGCACGCGCCGAATTCGGTTCTGTTGCGCGGCCGACATCCGCAGAACTGCTGCCAATCTGGAACACGAATTTTGCCGCCCTGGCTTTGTACAAAGGCGATGCGGATGATGCCTTGGCGGTTCTTGAACCCATGAGTCGCGAGCCATTATCAAAGCGTGATCGGCTGCGCGCTGAGGCATTGCGTGCCGACGCCTGGGTACAAAAACAAGACCCCGCGCGCGCAATTGAGCTGATGACCCAACGTGAGAACTGGCTGAACAGCAGGCGCAGCATTGAGAAAAACCGCGCCCGACTGTGGCAGGGATTGTTGCTCAGCGATCCGCTGGTCCTTAGGCAAGCAGCGGAAATTTCTCTCAATCCGGTCACTCTCGGCTGGTTGTCGCTGGGCTCGCTTGCGACCACAACAGGGCAACAGGGAATCGGCTGGAACAATGGCGTCGTGCGCTGGCGGGAGGACAACCGCAATCACCCTGCCAACACTGTGCTCGCGAACATGCCGCTCCGCGACGAACTGATACTGGATTATCCCCGGCACATTGCGCTGCTACTGCCACTGACGGGTAGCTCGGCGGCGGCCGGCAGGGCCGTACAAAACGGCTTTATGGGAGCGTATTTCGCGACCGCGGCAGGATTGGATGTTACCCGGGAAGCCAGTCAGGAAGTTGCTCAAACCGTACGTATTTACGACGTCAACAGTGAAGGCGGAGCGAGTGCGGCTTACGCAACCGCCGTTGAGGATGGCGCAGAATTCGTGGTCGGGCCACTAATGAAGAACAGTGTCACCGAACTTGCCAACGACATTCTGGTTCCTGTACCGGTGCTCACGCTCAATTACCTGCCAGAAGACACGCTGCCACCGCCAGGTCTGTTTCAGTTCGCGTTGGCGCCCGAAGACGAAGCTGCTTCAGCTGCTGTTCGCGCATTCGGCGACGGCTACATGCGTGCTGTCGCTCTCGTACCAAACAATGACTGGGGACGACGGGTTTTGCAGAGCTTCCGGACAGAATTTGAAGGCCTCGGTGGAACACTGCTCGACCACCGAAGTTACACGCCGGACAATAAGGATTTTTCGAATGAAATCGAGAACCTGATGGGCCTGACCGGGAGCGTGCGACGTTACCAACGCATGCGCGCCAATGTCGGCACCAATCTGCAATTTGATCCGCGCCGTCGTCAGGATGCCGAGTTCATATTTCTCGCTGCCGCAGCCGGGCCGGGCCGATTGCTCAAATCGCAACTCAAATTCCATTACTCCGGAGATCTGCCCACGTATTCGACATCGTCAGTTAACTCGTTGGATGGTCGCTCGAATTCCGACCTCAATGGCATCATGTTTGCCGATACGCCGTGGCTGATCGACCCGCAGCCCTGGATTCAATATCTCCCGGCAACCTTTGCAAAATATTGGCCTGAACAACGACGTCTCGGACGCTTGCATGCCATGGGCTACGATGCCTACAACCTGATCGCATCATTGTTTGCGGCGCGACGCGGAGAAATGGCCGAACTGGACGGCGCAACCGGAACGCTGTTTCTTGATCATAACGGGCGCGTCCACCGACGCCTGGCGTGGGCACAATTTCAAAACGGCAGGGTCGTCGCTTTGCCGGCAATCGAGGACATCGGCGGCCCGATCAGGGAAATTAGCAACGACGGCCAACCGGTAATGCCGGACGCAGCAGATCCATCGGCATGGCACTCCGAACTTCAGGAGTTGTAGGCAGATCTGCGGAGCAGAAGGTACTCCACTTTCTCATCGCGCAAGGACTGCGACCTGTTGCGCGCAACTTCCGTTGTCGCGGCGGTGAAATTGACCTGATCATGCTGGACGGCGACTGTCTGACATTCATCGAAGTTCGTTACCGCGCGTCCGAAAATTTCGTCCCAGCCAGCCAAACCGTCGATACCCGCAAGCAACGCAAAATCATCCACACTGCGGCAATGTACATTGCCAGGAACCGGCAGTTCGCAGCCCATACCATGCGCTTCGACGTTGTATCGGTGCAAGGTCCGCAGCAGTTGTCCATCGCGTGGATCGCCGACGCATTCCGACCAAATGACGCATCCCTTTGAGCAACAACTGGTAGAATTTGCCCTTCACTGACGCTGGCGGAGCAGCCATGGATCCTGTTACACGAGTTCGCGATCATTTTGCAGAAAGCATTGCCGTCAAGGAAGTCGCCGGAGAGCAACTGGCCGAGAGCATCGCGGCCGCGGGCCGTCTCTTGAGCGACGCTCTCCTCGATGACGGCAAGATCTTGAGTTGTGGAAACGGTGGCTCGGCTGCGGACGCGCAGCACTTCTCCTCGGAGCTTCTAAATCGCTTCGAAAGGGAGCGACCTGGGCTGCCGGCGCTGGCGTTGACAACTGATAGCTCGACGCTGACTTCGATCAGCAACGACTACTCGTACGCAGAGATATTTTCGAAACAGGTACGCGCGCTGGGTAACTCTCAGGATGTACTGCTGGCAATATCAACGTCCGGCAATTCGGAAAACGTCATTCGCGCAGTTGCCGCGGCTCATGAGCGAGAAATGAGGGTAGTTGCCCTGACCGGCTGCGACGGCGGCCGCATGGCGGATTTATTTTCAGAGGACGATGTCGAGATCCGGGTTCCAGCTACGCGTACGGCGCGAATCCAGGAAGTACACCTGGTCGTTATTCACTGTCTTTGTGACCTGATCGATACGACGCTATTGGGCGAACATTAAAACCGTTATTTTACTATCGTAAGATGCGGGCGTGATCGCGAGTCTTCGATACCTTCCTGCAACTCGGGTGACTCGGCGACCTCGACGTTATCGGCATCATGCGAGAAAATCATGCCCTGCCCCGTTTCGCGCGCATAAATACCCAGCACAGCGCTCATCGGCGCCCAGACATCGTACGGTACACCCTCAAATCGAGTGCGAAAACTTACAGAATTGTTACTGAGTTTGAGATTATGAGCCGCGGTTTCGCTGATGTTCAGAACTATCTTGCCGTCTTTAACATGCTCCTTCGGCACGCTGACACCGTCGACCGTTGGATCAATGACAATGTATGGCGTATGGCCACTATCGTCCATCCATTCGTGCATCGCCCGTACGAGATAGGGTCGCTTTGATAGTCTGGATTTTTCCAACATTGTTCTTCCTGAGCAATCGCTCTTTTCGCCTAGCTTAGCATCGTTTTTATAAGGCGGTTTCGGCAAGTTGCCAGGAACTTAACTTAAGATGCGAAATAGTACTATCGCTGGCGGGCAATGTGGGAGCGCGCCTTGCACCCCAAGGGCACCTGGCGCGCGAATGTTTAATCGCGGCTAAGAGCCGCTCCAACACACGCTCCTATAGGCGCATTTCCTGTTCAAGCTCAGTCAGGCTCTGCTGAAAAGACCGCCTTGAAAATACACGATTCATGTAATCCTCTATCGGTTCAGCGTCTCTACCTAGGTCGACCCCGTAAACCGGCAGGCGCCAGAGCAATGGTGCAATGGTGCAATCCACAAGCGAAAATTCCTCGCTGAGAAAATACGGGCGCGCTCCAAACAGCTCCGCGCTTTGCAAAATGCTTTCGCGCAGCAATTTACGCGACCTGGTGCCGAGTTTGCCGTCGCTGGTGATATCAGTTTCTTCGGCGAGCGAATACCAGTCTGTCTCGATGCGAAACAGTGCAAGCCTGAATTGTGCTCGCGTCACAGGATCAACCGGCATCAATGGCGGATGCGGAAACCGTTCATCGATATATTCAATGATCACACGCGAGTCATATAAAGTCAGGTCGCGATCCACCAGCGTCGGAACTGAATGGTACGGATTGAGGTCCATCAGGTCCTCGGGTAAATCCGGGCCGGGTACATTGGTTATCTCAATATTGATATTTTTTTCGGCCATTACCAGCCGAGCACGATGACTGTGAATATCAGTCGGTCGCGAGAAAAGCGTCATTACTGACCGCCTGTTGGCTACTACTGCCATCAGTTCACATCCTTCCATATTTGTTTCTTGAGCATTGAGGCGATGATGTAAAAGAAAAACAGAAACATCAGAACCCAGACACCCAGCTTGCGGCGATCCGATCGAATCGGTTCGCCGATGTGGGCGAGAAAATTAACCGTGTCACGCACGAAACCAGCGTATTCTTCAGCGTTCATCAATCCAGCGCTGATTTGTTCAAATCCTTCAAACGTAGTCGTTACAGACCCGTCTTCGCTCTCATGGGTTTTGAATATTGCAGCCTGATAGCCCTGCAGCTCCCAAAGTACGTGCGGCATGCTGGTTCCATCGAGCATCAGGTTATTGACGCCTGTCGCACTATCTTCCGCTACGTAGAACTTCGTCAGAAAATTGTAGATATAGTCGGCGCCCTTGGAACGCGACATTAGCGACAGATCCGGCGGTGCTTTGCCAAACCAGCGCGCTGCATCATCTGTGGGCATCGACGCCAGGATAGTCTCAAACGTTTTTTCAGCATTGAACATCAGACTGTCGATTAGCTGCTGCTCCGAGAGTTCAAGATACTTGCCGATCGTGTTGTAGCGAACGTACCGCGCCGAATGGCAACCCGAACAGTAGTTCATGAAATTTCTTGCGCCACGCTGCAACGAATGAATATCGCCCGGATCGATCCCAGAATCTTCGAGGTGGCCAGAATCTACTGACGCATGACCCGTCGTGGCAACAAGACATGCGCTCAACGCCAGCAAGCTGGCAAATCGACGCAGATTACCCATGGTAGACCACTCTGTCCGGCACCGGTTTCGTCTTGTCTATTGCGGTGTAATAGGGCATCAGAAGGAAAAACGCGAAGTAAATCACCGACAATATACGCGCCGCCAGCACATACACACCCTCAGCCGGCATCGTACCCAGCCAACCCAGAACAACAAACGTAATAGTGAACACTGTCAGTGCAGACTTGTAAATCCAGCCGCGATAGCGGATCGATTTAACGCGCGCACGATCAAGCCATGGCAGAAACAGTGGCAGTACGACTGAAAGCCCAAACAATATGAAGCCCAGGAGTTTGCTCGGGACCGCGCGCAAAATCGCGTAGAACGGCGTGAAATACCAGACTGGCGCGATATGCTCCGGTGTCGCACGCATATTCGCGGGTTCGAAGTTGGCGTGTTCAAGAAAATAACCGCCCATTTCGGGTGCGAAGAATACGACCGCGCAGAAGATCATGAGGAACACGATGATCGCGACCAGATCCTTGCTCGTATGATAAGGGTGGAATGCAATACCATCCAACGGAATTCCGTTCGCGCCTTTGTGCTCCTTGATTTCAATGCCGTCGGGATTGTTAGAGCCGACCTCGTGCAGCGCCACGATATGCACGAAGATGAGGCAAATCAGGACCAACGGCAACACAATAACGTGCAAGGCAAAAAAGCGGTTCAGCGTAATATCGGAAATCGAGTAGTCACCTCGAATAATCTCAACCAGCGCGTCGCCTACCCATGGAATCGCGCCGAACAGCGAAATAATCACCTGCGCACCCCAGTAAGACATTTGTCCCCAGGGTAATAAGTAGCCCGCAAACGCTTCGGCCATCAGGGCCAGAAATATCAGCATGCCGATTATCCAGATCAGCTCGCGTGGCTTCTTATAGGAGCCATACAACATCGCCCGATACATGTGCAGATAAACCACAATGAAGAAGAATGACGCACCGGTTGAATGCATGTAGCGAATCAGCCAGCCCCACTCGACATCGCGCATGATGTACTCAACCGAGGCAAATGCGTCAGCGGCTGCCGGCTTGTAGTTCATCGTAAGAAAAATGCCGGTCAGGAACTGAATCACAAGCACCACCATTGCCAGCACGCCGAACACGTACCAGACATTGAAACTCTTGGCGGCGTAGTACTCGGTGAGGTGATATTTCATCGTCTCGGTGAACGGGAAACGATCATCGATCCACTTCATCAAACCGCCCTGTGGCTTACCGATTTCCGATTCGATTCTTGACATTACGCAGCCGCATCCTGGCCGATCAGAATAAGGTCATCCCTGACAAATCGATGCGGTGGAACCCGCAGGTTGGTCGGCGCCGGCACGCCGGTATACACGCGTCCGGCCAGGTCAAACTTCGAGCCATGGCATGGGCAACGAAATCCGCCATCCCAACCATCAGCGGGACGCACATCGAAGTCTTCAATCGGCGCGCAGCCCAAGTGCGTACAGGAACCTTCCACGATCAGATACTCGCGTTTCCGCGAGCGCGTCTCGTTAGCCGCGTAACCCGGTTGCTGTTCAGCATTCTCTGAATGAGGATCTTTGAGGCTATCGTCGTGGTCGCCGAGCCGGCCCAGCATATCCTCCGTTCTACGCAATACGAAAACGAGCCGGCCGCGCCATAACACACGAATCATCTCACCAGGCTCCAGGAAGCCCAGCGGGATTTCAACAGGCGCACCGAGTGCCTGAGCGCGAGCGCTAGGCTGCAAAGACGACAAAAATGGCACAGCGACGAAGCCCGCACCGACGGCGCCGGTTACAGCTGTTGCTATTGCGAGAAAATGACGCCTGTTACCATCAAGGTCGTCTTCTGTCATCAGGCACTCCCTTACGCCCCGCTGAAGAAAAGGTCTTGTGAACGGTGATCAAGTCCTGCCCGAGAATCGGGTCAGGATCGCCTTACCCCGGCATAGTTTGTCGCGTTCTTTTTACGGCCTCTTCGACAGCGCGTTATTGCTTTGATCGAAACTGGTAGATTTGCAGCAGGCCCGGTTTGCCGTCAGGATGACGATTGCACCGGGTTCAGGTGCGGAACCACGGCGCATTATACACGGGGTCGATCGAAATTGGCTAGGTGCGCGAAACTACATTGGAGAAATACAGGAACATCACGTGGCCGGTCTAAAGTCAGCTCTGATCTTCTTATTACAGTCGATAATCGTCGGTCTGGCGGTCGCTTTTGTCGTCGTGCTCGTGCGCCCGGACCTGATGCCGGGTATCGCCGGCGGCGGCGAGCCCGCCAGCTACGCTGATGCCGTAGATCTCAGTGCTCATGCCGTAGCCAATATCTATACCAAGCGGCTGGTTCAAGACAGCGATGCGCCAAATGACAGAGCTCGATTTCGCGTCAATACGAGTTTCGCCTCGGCGGTCATTATCGATCCAGCAGGTTATCTGGTTACCAATTATCACGTCATTGCGGAGGCCGCCGAAATCCGTGTACAGCTCAGCGACGGACGAATTGCAGAACCTGTCACCATTGGTGTGGATGCCGAGACAGATCTGGCGTTATTGAAAGTCGACCTCGGGCCACTACCCGCCATCAAGCTCGGCAGCTCCGCACAACTGCGTATTGGTGACGTGGTACTCGCCATAGGCAATCCATATGGCCTCTCGACGTCAGTGACGCAGGGCATCGTCAGTGCCACAGGCCGCGGACTGCTAAACCTTGTCACGTTTGAAAATTTCATTCAGACCGATGCGGCTATCAATGCCGGAAATTCCGGCGGTGCACTGGTCAACAGCCGCGGCGAACTCGTCGGCATTAACACTGCAGTGCTTGCGCAAGACCCGGGAACAGAGGGTATCGGCTTCGCAATTCCCGTCGACCTGGTTCGCGGCGTAGTTGCACAAATAATGGAAAACGGACGTGTCATTCGTGGCTACATGGGTCTGGTACCCGATGACCTGACTGATTCTGAGCGCAGGGCGATGGGCATTGAAGGCAGCGCGGGAATATTGCTCGTCGAGACATTTGACGGCGGTCCTGCCGACGCCGCCAATCTGCGTCCCGGCGATGTCATCCTCGAGATGAACGGCGAGCCGGTCTATACGCGAAGACAGGCATTGCTAATCTCAGCGAGTACAAGACCTGGGGACACAGTGGCCATAGTGGCCCTGCGAGATGGTCAGCGATTTGAGACGGAAGTTACCGCTACGGAGAGGGGTGAAGTTCCCCAATAGATAGGGGGACAGTGACCCTAACTACCAGTGAAAGTTCTCGCCACCTTAGTTAGGGTCACTGTCCCCCTATCTAGTCCCCCTATCTACACGACACGGCGGATGGAAGCGCCGAGCTGACCGAGTTTCTCTTCTATGCGTTCATAACCGCGATCGAGATGGTAGATCCGGTCCACGAGCGTGTCGCCCTTCGCGGCCAGCCCAGCAAGAACCAGACCCGCCGAAGCGCGCAAGTCGGTCGCCATTACAGGCGCCGCATTGAGCTGTTCGACACCGCTGCAAATCGCCGTATTGCCTTCGAGCTTTATTTGGGCGCCCATGCGCTGCATCTCAAGCACATGCTGAAAGCGGTTCTCGAAAATAGTCTCGGTAATCGTGCCGACGCCATCAGCTATAGCATTCATCGCACAGAACTGAGCCTGCATGTCTGTCGGAAATCCAGGATACGGCGCAGTCCGAATATCGACCGCCTGCGGCCGTCGACCCTGCATGTCGATGTCAATCCAGTCGTCCCCGGTCTCGACCCTCGCACCGGCTTCCTGGAGCTTGATAAGTACTGCTTCAAGTGTCTCCGGAGCAGATTCCGTCACACGAATCCGACCACCGGTCATCGCCGCTGCAACAAGATAAGTTCCCGTTTCGATTCGATCGGGCAACACGGAATGATGGGTGCCGCCAAGGCGCTCCACCCCCTGTATCACGATCGAGCTGCTGCCCACGCCCTCGATTTTCGCGCCCAGACCGATAAGGAACTCCGCCAGATCCGAAACTTCAGGCTCACGTGCAGCGTTATCCAGTACCGTCTCACCATCGGCCAGCACTGCAGCCATTAGTAGATTCTCGGTGCCTGTCACCGTAACGAGATCGAACACAATGTGTGCGCCCCGCAAGCGCTCCGCTCTGGCTTTGATAAAACCATCTTCAACCGTCACCTTCGCACCCATAGCCTGCAAGCCCGCAACGTGCAGATTTACGGGTCGCGCGCCGATTGCGCAACCGCCTGGCATGGACACATCGGCTTCACCGAAGCGGGCCAGAAGCGGGCCGAGCACCAGGATGGACGCGCGCATTGTCTTGACGAGCTCATACGGTGCCTGCCGGCCCTGCACATCGCTGGCGCTGATTTCGATCGTGAGTTGGTCAGAGACCGTAACATTGACACCCAATACCTGCAGCAGCGACAACATCGTCGTTACATCATTCAGGTGCGGCACATTTCTCAGGATGACAGGCTCTTCTGCCAGGAGCGTGCCTGCGAGTATCGGCAGCGCGGCGTTCTTGGCGCCCGACATCGCGACGCTTCCAGACAGGGTTATGCCGCCTTCTATTAGTAGCTTATCCAGTGACTTACGCCTCTGTGCTTTGTTCGCGCCACTCGCGGGGTGTCAGCGCTGTAATGGAAAGTGCATGAATTTCATTGCCGACCAGCTTGCCCAGGCACTTGTAGACGAGCTGATGACGCGCCAGCGGCCGCTTGCCGTCGAATTCGGCTGCCACGACTAGCGCGGCGAAGTGAGTGTTGTCGCCGCTCTCGACCCTGACGATCGCATCAGCGAACCCGGTCTCGATTAACTTCGTGATTTCTGCTGGATCCATATTGAGAATTTATCGCGCATATTCAGTGGGGCGCGAAGTGTAACCATAAAGCACACGGTATTCCCAACGCCCTGCCATGTTTGTGTATTATAGCCGGCCGTTGTCGGTCAGTCGGTCGGGTGCCAGAAATGCCCAATCGCTGGCCCAGCGCATCAATTTTCCACGTCACACGATTTTCTATGCCTGAGAATATTGGTTATATGGTTGCTGGCCTCGTACTCCTGATCTTGGGTGCGGAGCGTTTCGTACACGGCGCTGCAGCGACGGCACGAAATTTCGGCATTGCGCCACTGTTGATCGGGCTGACCGTAGTGGCGTTCGCAACGTCTGCTCCAGAAGTCCTCGTGTCTGTGGTCGCAGCCTCGCGCGGCGAACCAGGACTTGCCATTGGCAACGCAATAGGTTCAAACATCGTAAATATTGGTTTGGTACTCGGCATGACGGCTATTGTCAGGCCGATCAAGCTGGAGTCGGCAACCTTGAGACGTGAAATGCCAGCGTTGCTGGCAGTGACCTTGCTGACGGTGTCGCTGTTTCTCGACGCGCGCCTGACCCGTATCGATGGTTACGTCATGCTGACAGGGCTCGTGATCGTCATGATCTGGCTTGCGCGACTGGGTAGTCGATCCGCCGCTAACGACCCAATCAAGAAAGACTTCGAAGCGGAGATTCCCGACGATGTCAGCATGAAATCAGCAGTCCTCTGGGTTGTCGTTGGCCTGGGTACGCTGCTGTTAGGGGCCGAATGGCTGGTAACCGGCGCCATCGGAATCGCCCATACTCTCGGTGTCAGTGAAGTGGTCATCGGCATCACCATTGTCGCGTTCGGCACCAGCCTGCCCGAGCTGGCCGTGTCGTTGATCAGCGTTCTCAAGGGCGAGTACGGCCTCGCGATTGGCAATATTGTGGGTTCCAATATATTCAACCTGCTCGCAGTCATTGGTATAGCCGCAGCTATCGAACCGATGACGCTACATCCGAGCGTGTTGTCACTGCACATATTCGTCATGGTGGCATTCACGCTCGTATTGTTCGCGATGACTTACGATTACGATGGCAAGGCGAGGCTTTCGCGCCTGGAAGGCGTAGCACTGTTGGCCGCCTTTATCGCTTACGATTCCTACGTCATCATGCAAAACATATAGAATGTGACCAGACTGCAACGCTGAGGGCCTTCTTTGCCTGACAAGCTAACAAATCAGAAAGTATCGAATGACGAATTGCTCGCACTGGCACGCGAGGTTCTCGAAATCGAATCTCGCGCCGTCGACGCGTTGCGATCCCGGCTTAATGAAGACTTTGTCGCAGCCTGCCAGCTATGCCTGAATACGCGCGGCAGGGTCGTTGTGACGGGCATGGGTAAGTCGGGACACGTGAGCAACAAGATCGCGGCAACTCTGGCATCTACAGGCACGCCTGCTTTTTTCATGCACCCGGCTGAAGCCAGCCACGGCGACCTCGGCATGATCACGGGTCAGGACCTGTTGCTCGCGATCTCATATTCCGGTGAAACCACTGAAGTTGTAACCATCCTGCCCTTGGTCAAGCGCATGGGCGCCAAGCTGCTGTCGTTCACCGGCAATCCGGACTCAACCATGGCCCAGGCCGCCGACGTACATCTCGACGTCAGCGTTGCCGAAGAGGCTTGTCCTTTGAATCTCGCGCCTACCGCCAGCACGACCGCAACGCTCGCCATGGGTGATGCGTTGGCCGTTGCGCTGCTGAAGAGTCGCGGATTTACGGCTGAAGACTTCGCCCGTTCACATCCGAGCGGTATGTTGGGCAAGCGCCTGTTGCTGCGAGTCGCAGACGTCATGTGCAGCGGTGACCGTATTCCTGCCGTGAGAGCCGACGCCAGCCTCAGTGACGGTCTGATGGAAATGACCGAGAAAGGCCTCGGCATGACCGCGATAGTTGACAAGAACAACAGGATTCAGGGCGTTTTCACAGACGGCGACCTGCGTCGTACGCTCGACACAGGCATAGACATTCACAAGATAGTGATTAGCGACGTCATGCACGCTAACTGCAAAACTACGACGGCCGATGTGCTCGCTGCGGAGGCACTGCACATACTCGAGGAAAACAAGATTACGTCACTGCTTGTCGCCGACGACGACAACCGACTCATAGGTGCGCTCAATATTCATGACCTCTTCCGTGAGGGTCTGATGTGAGCGGCGGCAAGCTAGCCGATATCCGCTTGGTCGCTTTCGATATTGACGGCGTGTTTACGGACGGCCGCTTCTATTTGTCCGATGAAGGAGTCGAAACCAAGGCGTTCCACACGCAGGATGGTTTCGGCGTGCGGCAACTGTTGAACGCGGGCATCGACGTCGCCGTGATCAGCGGCCGCAAGTCAAACGCAGTGGAAAAGCGTATGGCAGAACTGGGTGTAGCGCACATCTTGCAAGGCTGCGAAAACAAGGTCGCCGCGCTGGACAGCATCATCGCCGAGCTGGGTATCACGCCAGCCGAGTGTGCTTACGTTGGCGACGATATCCCGGATCTGCCATTGCTGGCCCATGTCGGCGTTTCAGTCGCCGTCGCCAACGCTGTGCCGGAATTGCACGATCAGTGTGATATGTCCACGTCAGCCGCAGGTGGATTTGGAGCGGTCCGCGAGGTTTGCGACCTTGTTTTGGCCGCACAAGATCGTCACGATTAAATGAGTCCGCGCAGCATCACGTTTATTGGAATTCTGACTATCGGCGCGCTCAGCAGCTGGTACTTGGCGCGCTCAAACCAAACTGCGTATGACGACGAGCTACCCTACGATCCGCTGCACCGTGGCTATTACCTGAAAAAAGCCCGCATCCTGGGCACTGGTGAAGACGGCAGTCTGCTCTACGAGATCGAGGCAGAATATGCCGAACAAATTGAAAACGACCAGATAGAGTTTACCGACGTCAGTATTCGGTATTCGCCGGGCAGCGAAGTAACCTGGATTATTAGCGCGGATCAGGCGACCTTAAGCAAAGGTAGCCCAGGAATTTTGCTGCGCGGCCATGTCCGCGCCATAAACAACGCTGCCTCAGCAGAAAATGAGATGGAAATTCGGACTCAATATCTTGAACTCGATCCAGAGCGCTTTGTCGCAGAGACCAACCAGCGTGTTCAACTGCGGATCGGCGCGCGAAGTCTTACCGCGACAGGCATGCTAGCATCGCTGCACGACGACAAGATTGAACTCAAGTCCAATGTTAGTGGCAAGTTCGTTCCCTGACTGACCGATATGTTTACTCACAAATCAAAGATTTACATCCTGGCCATCGCATTGTGGCCGGCATTGACTATTGCGCAGGTCAGCGAACTGGACTTGCGCTTACCCATGTCGTTGGATGCCGAAACGACCTCTTACGACGGCAAGAATTCTATGTTGATGTTCACCGGTCTGCGCCTCTCTCAGGGCCATATCGGTATTGAGGCGGATGAAGGCCGGGCGACGAGAATGGATTTCGAAGACAGCGTCTGGCGCTTCACCGGCAATGTGATCATCGATATCGAAAATGGGCGAATCGAATGTGACGCCGCAGAATTGCAATTCCATGACTTTCAATTAAAGCTGGCGACGGTGACAGGATCTCCGGCAACCTTTGAGATAAGACGATCCGAAACCGGAGACGTGACCTACGCCGAGGCCGGCAAACTTATTTACGATATTGCATCGGGCATCATCGAGTTTTCGGAGAATGCGACGATTACGGAAGGCGGCAGCCAGATTTCGTCCAACTTTCTGGTTTACAACATTGCAGAACAACGCATCAACGCCGAGTCGTCCGGAAGCGAAGACGGACGAGTTCGTATCACCTACACACCGACCAATGGCGTGCGCCGTAAGGACGTCGATGCACCAGCTACTGCATCGAGTTCCGAGGAAGAAAACGAGAATCCATGAGTATTCTCAGCGTGCAGGGCATTTCCAAGAGCTACAAACTGCGCAAGGTCGTCAAAAGTCTTTCTCTGGAAATCAAAAGCGGCGAAGTGGTCGGTCTTCTTGGGCCTAATGGTGCCGGCAAAACGACCGCCTTTTATATGATTGTTGGCCTGATCGCCTCGGATAGCGGCAGTATCATGCTGAACGGCAAGGATCTGACGACCAAGCCCATGCACCAGCGCTCAAAACTCGGCCTGGGATATTTGCCGCAGGAAGCATCTATTTTTCGCAAACTGACGGTAGAGCAGAATATTCTGGCAATACTGGAAATTCGCAAAGACCTGGATCGCGCCGGGCGCGAGCAGGAACTGGAAAAACTGCTGGATGAACTGCATGTCGGCCATGTACGCACAAGTATGGGCATAACCCTCTCGGGCGGTGAACGACGGCGTGTCGAGATCGCGAGAGCGCTGGCCGCCGATCCGCTTTTCGTGCTACTCGACGAACCCTTCGCGGGCGTCGATCCGATTTCGGTACTGGACATCCAACGCATCATCCGTCACCTCTGCGAACGTGATATCGGCGTATTGATTACTGACCATAATGTACGGGAAACGCTCGGAATCTGCGGCCATGCATATATACTAAGTGACGGCAGCCTGATCGCATCAGGCTCTCCGGCAGAAATTCTCGAGAATCAACACGTTCGAGAAGTGTATCTCGGACAGGAGTTCAAGCTCTGAGGCAAACTCTACACAGGACAGAGGCTTGTGTGAGTAGAAATTGCCCAGGAAGCATCAGTAATCAATGTTGAAACCTTCGCTGCAGCTAAGACTAGGTCAATCGCTAACGATGACACCGCAATTGCAACAGGCAATTCGTCTGTTGCAATTGCCAATCCTCGATCTGAATGCAGAAATTCAGGAAGCGCTAGAAGAAAACATCATGCTCGAGGTGGAGGATCTGCCCGACGTTCCCCGGACAACGTCGGATTCGACTGCTGAAGTCGAAACCATCAAGGCGGACGAAAACTGGCAGACCCGCGCAGCGGAACGCATACAGGACGGCGGTTGGAATGGTGAAGGCCGACCGATTAGCGAATATGCGGATCAGTCCGGGCAGACGCTGCGTGAGCACCTGCTATGGCAGTTGGAGATGGAGCATTTCACCGCACGCGAAGCCGTGATCGGGGAGGCACTTGTCGATTCGATCAATGATGATGGCTACCTGATCGCAGACACAGCTGAAATCGTTCAGATTCTTGACGAACAACCCCCGGTGACGGAAGAGGAAGTAGCGCAGGCACTAGCCAAGGTACAACGGCTTGACCCCGTTGGGGTCGGTGCTCGCTCACTCTCCGAATGCATCGTTTTGCAAATTTCTCAACTCGATTCAGATACGCCCGGATTGCAGCTGGCAATCAATATTGCGGAAGACCACCTGGACCTGGTTGCAAGCCGGGATTACGGCGAACTTCGGCGCGGACTTGGAACCTCAGAGGAGAACCTCCACGAAGCACTCGCGCTGGTACGCGGTTGCCACCCGAAACCCGGCCAGGCCGTCAGCCCAGCGGCCACAGAATACGTTATCCCCGACGTATTTGTGCGCAAAATCGACGGGCGCTGGCAAGTCGAAGTCAGCGCCACAGGGCTGCCGCGATTGTCGGTCAACCAGCAATACGCCAGATTGTTGCGCGGCAGTAGCGAGCACGCGGTCCTGAAGACTCAACTGCAGGAGGCGCGTTGGTTAATTCGCAGTCTTGAAATTCGTAACGAGACACTGCTGAAGGTCGCGACCAGTATCGTCTCGCGCCAGACCGATTTTCTGGAAATGGGCGATGAGTCCATGAAGCCTATGGTGTTACGCGACGTTGCCGAAGAAATCGGCATGCACGAATCAACGATTTCTCGTGTAACTACAAACAAGTACATGCATACGCCGCGCGGCGTCTTCGAATTCAAATATTTCTTCTCCAGCCACCTGTCCTCGGCAAGTGGCGAGGATCAGTCGTCAACCTCAGTTCGCGCAAAAATCCGCAAGCTAATCAGCGCCGAGAACCCGGCCAAACCACTTAGTGACAGCAAGATCACGAACTTACTGAAAAACGATGGAATTTCAGTTGCCAGAAGGACGGTCGCAAAGTACCGTGAAGCCATGAGCATCCTGTCTTCCAGCGATCGCAGGAATCGTGAAACGAGGTAGCAAAGCCAGATATCAGCAACGAAATCAGGGGGACAACCGTTCTGCTGCTCTGACTCCGGCAGTCAGCGGAACATTAACAATGGGAGACCACTATGCAATTGAGTGTTTCAGGCCATCACGTCGAAATAACCGATTCGTTGAGAGGATATGTAGAATCGAAAATCCAAAAAACTGCCCGACATTTTGACCTCGTGTCTGACGTCCATTGTATCCTGACCGTCGAAAAACTTCGGCACAAAGCCGAAGCCACAGTTCACGTAAATGGCAATACAATTTATGCGGATCAGACGGAAGAGGACATGTACGCCGCCATTGACGGCCTCGTCGACAAACTCGAACGACGAGTAAGGAAGTACAAGGAAAAACTCGTCGACCACCACGCCAGAGAGAAACAAAAAACCCGGTACGCCTGAACCCGCATATGTTCCGTGCGGCCGCCAGGCCGCACGGATTTCTGCTATTCAAACAAGAACCCGCTTATGTTGCTCGAAGAACTCATCAAGCCCGATGCCGTTTTGTGTAATGCCACAGCCCGTAGCAAAAAACACTGCCTGGAAATTCTCAGCGAACTGCTGATACGGTCCAATCCAGACATTGCCAGCGAAAATATTTTCGAGGGTCTTGTCGAGCGTGAACGGCTTGGCTGTACCGGCCTGGATAAAGGCGCAGCGTTTCCACATTGCCGGGTCAAGGGTATTGACACCAGCCACGCAGCATTGATCAAGCTTTCCGAAGCTATCGATTTCGACGCCGCCGACGGCGAATCCGTCGATCTGATCTTCGGCATGATGGTGCCGATTAATCTCGACGGCAGTCACTACGATGACATCAAAATGGTGACACAAGTGCTTCGTGACGAAGGCCTGCGGGCGCGCTTGCGAAGTATGAACAACAGTAAAGACTTGTACGACGCCCTGCTCAATGGCTCAGAACTGGTGGCGCCCGAACAATCGCACGCCGCGCGATGATCCTGACTCCTGCGGGTTCGTGACTGCGTTCCATGTCCAACGCACTTCGACTGATAATCGTTAGCGGCCTGTCGGGGTCCGGCAAGAGTGTCGCACTGCATGTGTTGGAAGACCTTGGTTACTACTGCATCGACAACATCCCGGCCGCGCTTATCAAAGCGGCTATAGACGAGGTCCATACGGGTGACGGACGCTCCGAGGAATTACTTGCCATCGGCGTCGACGCGCGCAATCGACCTCAGGATCTGGAAGCACTGCCCAGCCTGATCGACGCACTTCGCGAAGAGAATGTTCGCACCGAAATCGTCTTTTTGCATGCAACTGATGAAATTCTATTGCAGCGTTACAGCGAATCGCGTCGCCGACATCCGCTCGCCGAACATGGCACACAGCTTCGAGCCGCGATAAAAGCCGAACGCGAGATTCTCGCCGAGATCAATAACTGCGCTGACTTGATCATTGATACTTCCCAGACCAGTGTTCATGAACTCGCGGACGTGATACGCGAACGCGTTGACAGACGTCAGACGGAATCGTTGTCGGTGTTGATCGAGTCATTCGGGTTCAAGTATGGCATTCCGGCAGACGCGGATTTCGTGTTCGACCTGCGCAGTCTGCCGAATCCATACTGGACGATCGAGTTACGCGGTTTGAACGGCCTGGACAAGGAAGTAATCGATTTTCTCAATGCAGAGGATTCGTTCATTGCCATGCACGATGACATACTCAGTTTTTTGGGTCGCTGGATTCCGCATTTCGAAGATGCACACCGCGGTTATCTCACCGTAGCCGTCGGCTGTACCGGCGGTCAACATCGCTCGGTGTGCATGGCAGAAAAACTCAGCGCTGAATTGCGAAAGCACCATGAACCTGTACTAACCCGGCACAACAGCCTGCCGGACCATCGGCTCCATCCGAAGTAAGCTGTTAAACTCCGCGCCCATGGACGCGCGGGAACACACAAAGGCCAACCTGGATCTCCTGCGCGAGCAGCTCGACAGCGGGCGTATGCGTTCTGCAAGGCTACTGGTTAACAGCCTGCACCCGTCTGAGCTCGCCCGGCTACTCGAGTCTCTACCTCTCAAAAAACGCGCCGTGCTATGGGAAATCGTCGATCCGGAAATCGAAGGCGATGTCCTCGTCGAAGTCGCTGAGGAAGTGCGCGACGGTCTGATCGCAGGTATGCCGACAGAGGAATTGATTGCGGCTGCCGAAGGCATGGAGGTGGACGACCTGGCTGACTTGCTGGTCGACTTGCCGGAAACGCTGACAAAGGAAGTTCTGCAGTCGCTCAACAAACAGGATCAGGAACGTCTGCAACAGGTGCTTGCCTACGACGAGGAAAGCGCCGGTGGTTTGATGAACGTCGACATTGTGACAGTGCGTCCCGACGTTTCGCTCGAGGTGGTAGCACGTTACCTGCGTCTGGTCGGCGAAATACCTGATGGTACCGACTCAATTTTTGTCGTCAGTCGTGACAACAGCTACATCGGATCCTTATTCTTGTCGCGCCTCCTGACCTCCGACCCCAACGAAATGGTAGCCAACGTCATGTCAACGGACATCATGCCGATTCCAGCGCATACGCCGTCGACCGAGGTTGTCTGGGAATTCGAGAATCGTGACTTGTTGTCTGCACCAGTAGTGGATGGCGATTTCAGGGTACTTGGCCGCATTACAGTCGATGATGTCGTCGACGTCATCCGAGACGAAGCCGAACATTCACTGATGAGCGCCGCGGGCCTCGACGAAGAAGACGACATGTTCGCGCCTGTCGTGAAGAGCGCGGGCCGAAGAGCACTGTGGCTGGGCGTCAACCTTTGCACCGCATTTCTGGCCGCAGCGGTCGTGGATCTCTTTCAGGCGACACTGGAGCAGCTTGTGTTGTTCGCCGTTCTCATGCCCATCGTCCCCAGTATGGGCGGCGTTGCCGGGACACAGTCACTGACAATCATTACCCGGGCCATGGCCCTTGGCCAGATCAACAGTGCAAACATCAGCGGCATTCTGCGTAAGGAAATGCTGGTCGGAGTCTTAAACGGTATGGGTTGGGCTGTTGTCGTCTCGGCATTCACCTATATGTGGTTCGGCGATGGCTCGATCGGCATCATCATCGGTGCTGCCATGATTATTAACCTCGTGGTCGCTGCGGGTGCCGGCTTCAGCATTCCGCTGATTTTGCGCCGACTCAATGTGGACCCCGCCCTCGCCGGCGGCGTAGTGCTGACAACAGTGACAGACGTTGTCGGCTATATGTCGTTTCTCGGCCTCGGCGCGATCTTCTTGATGCAGAATAGTTAAGGGGACAGTGACCCTAACTCTAAAGAGTTAGGGTCACTGTCCCCTTAACTATCCCCCTAACTTTTCCGGGACAGTCGAAATCCGCTCAAGTCTTTCTTGATCCAGCTCGGCGCGAATAATCGCGGCACCTCGGCGCCCGTCACGAAGTCGAGCAACTGATCTTTGACCTCCATCGCGTCCTGGTAACCAAGCTTGATCAGTTCCCGTGTGTACGCTTTTTCGAACAGGAGGAAGCTAAGCAGGCGATTTTCACCGGGGTTTGGGCCACCGACGCCACGCAACAATGCGCGAATCGCGAATGGCAGCTCCTGCCGGTGCTTGTACGCGATAACACGCAGGTCTTTGCTCGGTACGATCAACATTGTATCTATTGCCCGCAGCTGAGCGAGCGGCCCGCTTATCTCTTTCGCCGGCACAGCGTCGATGAATTGATTGATGCGTATTATGCGTTCCAGGTCTGTATACAGACCGTCCATAAACAAGGTGTCGAGCATGTAGCCTGCTATTTGCCCGAAACTGGGCGGACTGTCGACATGTTTGTCTGGCGCATCTCCTGTTTCGTCACGAATGCCCAATACCAGAATTCGATCGGCACCAAGGTGTATTGCCGGACTCAGAGGCGTCGCCTGCCGCATCGCGCCATCGCCGAAGAACTCGCCGCCGACGCGAACAGGAGGGAAAATCATGGGCACCGCGATGCTGGCCATCACATGATCGAGATTCAGGTCGACGCGTTTGCCGAGCCGGCGCGTGCGTTCCCAGCTACGATGTTCCGCGGCAGCCTGAAAAAAAGATGTTGAACGTGCTGACCCATATCCGGCAGCTGTAATTGCTACCGCGTCGAGACAACCCGAATCAATCGCTTCCTGAATTTGCGGAAAATTTACGTTTCGCCGCAGCAGTTCGCGTAACGGCGCGTTGTCCAGCAGGGACCGCGGCGCACCGACCAACCAGCCACCAAACACTATCGCAAACAGCCAGTGCAGGCTGCTTTTCAACATTGTCAGATGATCTGTCTTGTACACATGGTGACAGCGAAAATGGCCCCAAACCCGTTCCAGTTCTGCAATTGCGGTACGGTAGTTTTGTGCGCTCGCAGCCAACACTATGGAATTGACTGCTCCCGCTGACGTGCCGCTGATGACTGAAAACGGATTTGCGCTGCCCTTGGGCAGGAGTTCCGCCAGCGCCTTGAGGACACCAACCTGAAAAGCCCCGCGCGCACCGCCGCCGGGCATAACCAGTGCGGTTTTGCAGCGTTCAGAATTATTATTCATATGGCCTATAATAAAGAGTTACGAACATTCGAACACAGAGTATTATACTTCGCCAAGGCTGGCCCAATCGAAAACACATCGCCGGCACCAAGAACGCGGATCCGAATAATGAAACGTTTTACCAGCATCGCCCTGATACCCTTATTTGCGCTTGTCCTCACGTTGAACTTTGCGTCGCCAGGCATTGCCGACGAACAAGTTGCGGTCGGCGATCCGGCACCCGAATTCGAGCTTTCCGACCAGAATGGGCAACTGCATTCCCTGGAAGACTACCGCGACCAGTGGGTCGTTTTGTACTTCTATCCGAAAGACGAGACGCCTGGGTGCACGACTGAAGCCTGTGAGTTCCGCGACAATATTTTCGCGTTTAAAGACCTGCATGCGCAGATCCTCGGCGTTAGTCTGGACAACGTCGAATCACACAAGAAATTTGCAGAGAATCACAGTCTGCCGTTTCCGCTACTGGCCGACACAGAAGGTGAGACATCAACAGCCTACGGGGTAAAGACGCGAATGTTCGGCATGACGGTCGCCAAGCGCCAGACATTCATCATCGGCCCCGATGGCAAAATTGCGAAGCATTACGCAACCGTTAACCCGGATGGACATTCGGCCCAGGTACTCGCCGACCTCAAAGAGCTGGGTGCAGGATCGTAGCGGCCCGCCTCTAACGCAGAGCTTTGATGCCCTCATCCAGACCGGCGATCGTCAACGGGTACATACGCCCGCCCATAATTTCTCGCACAATCTTCACTGACGGCGTGTAATCCCAGCGGGCCCTGGGTTCAGGATTCAGCCAGATCGCTTTTGAATATGTTCTGAGCAAGCGCTTGATCCAGACGGCCCCCGACTCTTCATTCCAATGCTCGACGCTGCCACCCGGATACACAATTTCATACGGGCTCATCGTGGCATCGCCGACAAGAATGAGTTTGTAGTCGGATGCATACTTGTGAATCATGTCGAGCGTCGGCGTTTTCTCCGCATGGCGCCGGCGATTGTCCTTCCACAGACCTTCGTAAATGAAATTGTGAAAGTAGAAATACTCCAGGTGTTTGAACTCGCTACGCGCTGCCGAGAACAATTCTTCGCAAATGCGCACGTGGTCGTCCATCGATCCGCCGATATCCAGGCACAGCAAAACCTTAATCGCGTTGTGGCGCTCAGGGACCAATCGTATATCGAGCAGACCAGCGTTTCTCGCCGTCTTGTCGATGGTGTCCTCGAGGTCGAGCTGATCGGCAGCTCCCTCGCGAGCAAATTTTCGCAAACGCCGCAACGCCACTTTGATATTGCGTGTGCCTAGCTCAACTGTGTCATCCAGATTACGATACTCGCGCTTGTCCCAGACCTTTACTGCACTACGATTGCGCGAGCCATGCTGCCCTATACGCACGCCTTCCGGATTGTAGCCATAGGCACCAAATGGCGATGTGCCGGCAGTGCCTATCCATTTGCTGCCACCCTCGTGGCGCTCATCCTGCTCGTCGAGGCGCTCACGCAGCGCCTTCATCAGCTCCTCAAATCCGCCCATTGCCGCTATTTTTTCGCGCTCCTGTGCGGAAAGCGATAACTCTGCCTGGCGCTGCAGCCACTCTTCCGGGACCTCCTGCATCAGGTCGGACAACGAGTCATCAACACCTCTGAAATACGCGCCGAAAATACGATCAAAACGATCGAAGTGCATCTCATCCTTGACCAGCGTTGTTCTGGCCAGGAAATAAAAATCGTCAACACTTTGACCTGCCAGGCCGCTCTGCATCGCCTCGTGAAGGCTCAGCAGCTCCGTGATAGAGGTCTTCATGCCACCTTCCCTGAGCATGTAGAAGAACGGAATCAGCATGATTTATTGCGGGTTGGTGCGCCGATCGAGAAACACAAGTTGCTCGAACAGATGCACATCCTGCTCGTTCTTGAGTAACGCACCGTAAAGTGGCGGGATCGCGTTGCGGATATTGTCACTCCTGAGTGCCTCCGCAGGAATATCTTCGGCAAGCAGTAGCTTGATCCAGTCCAGCAACTCCGACGTGGACGGTTTTTTCTTCAGGCCACGCACATCACGAATCTTGTAAAACGCGTTCAGCGCCTCACTGAGCAAGTCCTTCTTGAGATTCGGAAAGTGCACGTCGACAATCCGCGTCATTGTCTCTACATCGGGAAACTTGATGTAGTGGAAAAAACAGCGCCGCAGAAACGCATCCGGAAGTTCTTTCTCATTGTTACTGGTGATTACAATAATCGGACGGTGTCGAGCTGAGATCAGCTGCTTGGTCTCGTAAACGTAGAATTCCATGCGATCGAGTTCGCGCAGCAGGTCGTTGGGAAACTCGATATCGGCCTTGTCGATCTCGTCGATCAGCAATACCGGCTGTACCTCGGAATCGAACGCCTCCCAGACTTTGCCACGCATGATGTAATTCGCGATATCGTGAACCTTGTCATCGCCAAGCTGCGAATCGCGCAGACGTGCGACAGCGTCATACTCATACAGGCCCTGTTGTGCCTTCGTTGTCGACTTGATGTGCCACTCATAGAGTGGCTTGCCGAGTGACCCCGCAATCTCAATGGCAAGCTGCGTCTTGCCGGTACCGGGCTCACCCTTGATCAGTATGGGGCGCTGCAGCGTAACCGCCGCGTTAACAGCCATACTCAGATCATCAGTCGTAATGTACGAACTGGTGCCGTTAAATTTGTTGTCTGCCATCCTGGTATCCGGTTTGAGCAACTACTGCGCTATCTTACAACCTGTCAGGCGTCAGCGTCAGCGTATGCACCGTCTCACCCGGCAGAAACGGGCTTGGCAGACCCTCTACCCAATCCGCGTGGCCCGCGCTGTAGAACTTCGATAGCGGGTGCCCGCTCTGCCCGGTCGGCATGTGTAGCAGGCTGTTCTCTTCGTCGCCGGGCGATACCGAAAATCGCTGCGCTGCGCCGAATGCCGGACCCTGCGCTTTGGGCATGTCCAGGTCACCGTTCAAAGCGTCTGCCGGCATGTCGAGATACTTACCCAGAAACGGAATACTGAGGCTTAGCGGATGGCGGATCGCTGCCGTGTTGATTTCTCCCCAGGTCCGCTGTGCAAGCGGGCCCTCGAAATTCTCGGTAAAGTATTCGATATTCTGCACTACGGCGGCCAGCATGAAATCGCTCCAGGAATCGTAGCCCGCGGGCAACATATGCATTGGCTGAGTCGTAACCAGCGACCAGAGAGGTGACTCGAATTGATTGCTCTTGCGCAGGAGCACGTCTTCACCGTAGACGTCTCGTACGGGTGCCATTAACGCATGAAATACCCGGCGCTCAATCTCCAGCCGGAACGCGCGCACAAGACGATAGCCAACCGATTCTGGCGCCGCCCTTGGTATCCAGTCGCGCACCAGTTGCCGGTATTCAAGCAGAACAGGGTCCGCTGCAACCACGCTGTCATCCAGGAGATCCAGCAACAGCTCCCGCCATGGCATCAGGAACAGCGCACGATCGTCGTATTGAATCGACAGCATGTCCCCGGGCGCAAATGTGTCGCGCGCAAACAGCGCGTCTCGAATCTGCCGGGCTCGCGCGCCGAGGGCGTAACTGCCATCGCCGACAACCTGCAGTGCTTCCGCATCCGTCACTCGCGCATTGGCTGTCCAGAGACGACCGCTTGTTGGATTGACAACTCGCGGATAATCGCCGCTGTCCACCCAGCCTTGCCAACCATGCTCAGCACTCCAGTCCGCCGGTAGCATGGGATCGAATGATGCTTTGGCCGGAATCTTTCCCGCAATAGTCCAGCCAATGTTGCCGCCGGCATCGCCCGTTACAAAATTCTGTGGCGGCATGCCTATCGTGTTTGCGATATCGAGCGCTTCTGACACAGACCGGGCTGTCTCAAGCGCAAGCAGGCGTAGATTGATCGATTCTGGCTTGTGCGCGATCCAGCTTACGACGACATCACCCTGCGGATACTCGATGTCATCCAGTACTGGCCCCCAGATTGTCTCGCGTATCTCTAAATTAACCGGGTCTTCGCCTTTGATTTTGATGACTTCGTCATAAATCTCGAATGGCATGTCGCCATCAGGAGTCTTGTATGTGCCGTCCTGCGAACCCGGTTGCAAAACGACGGCGTCCGTGTAGTCGCCATAACTGTTGGTAAATCCCCAGGCGACCTGCGTATTGCTACCGGCGATTATGAAAGGCGTGCCCGGCAACGTGACGCCCGAAACGTCAAGCCGACGATCATTATCGCCATTGCCATCGACTACCAATCGTGCCCGGTAGTAGATATTCGGCGTGCTCAGTCCGAGATGCATATCGTTGGAGACGATTGCGCGCCCATTTCGAGTCAGGCTTCCCGACACGGCCCAGTTGTTGCTGCCACGAAGCGCGAAGCGGCCTCGCTCATTGGCCGGGGGAGCCACGTCCTCAACATCGCGTAACGAGATACTGTTCGCATCGGGGATCGCTGCGACCTCACGTGGCACACCCATTAATGGTGCGTCCCAGGGCGTTCCCTGCGGGTACATCCAATCGTAGACTTCACGTGGCAAAACGCTGTGCGCCAGCCCTCGACGAAGCTCTTTCCCGGCACGCGAATCGTTGAGCTGCAGAAACAATGTGTAGACGGCCAGGATCGAATCCTCTGCTCGCCAGGGCTCGGGATTGACACCCAGAACGAAGTATTCAAACGGGCGCGCGCCAAGTGACTTCAAGCCAGCATTAACGCCCTCGGTATAGTGCTGCAGTAACAGCTGATCCGCGGCTGGGGCAGTTTGCAATACCACTTCAGCCCGCGTCCGAAAGCGATGAAAGCGATAAAGTTTGTCCGCGTTGATCGTAACAGCGCCGAAGATCTCGGACAGTTCTCCAGCAGCCTGGCGCCGAATCAAGTCCATCTGGAAGTAACGATCCTGACCGTGCGCGTAACCCGTGGCGAAGGCAAGATCGAGTCTGTTGGCTGCCGTAATGACAGGAATGCCTGCGTCATCGCGCTCAATTGTCGCGACGTGACTTAAATGTTGCGTTGCGATTTCGCCGTTCAGCTCAGGCAAGCTCGCTCGCAAGGCCAACCAGCCGAGCAAAGAAAGTACGACAAGGATGACGATGGCGCCGCCAGACAGGCGCAGAGCAATTTTTCTCATGAAGGCGATATTATTTTGACAATTTTCATTTCGTTGGTACTACCCGAAACGCCGTCAAGATCGCCTTTGGTGACGATTGCCAATTCATCGATTTCGACCAGATTATTCGCTAGCAACGTATCGAAAATATCCTGATACAAGCGCCGTGGTTTACCCGGGTCAATCACAAATGAGACCGGGTAGACGCCACGATACATCGCAACTCGGCGACTGGTCTCCACATGCGGTGTAAACGCGTAGATCGGGATGTCCGAGCGAATGCGCGACATCCAGCGAGTTGTCGAACCCGTTTCGGTCAGCGCGATAATCGCCTTAACTGACATGTGGTTCGCAGTGTACATGACAGCCATCGCGATCGCCTCGTCGACGAACTCAAAATGATCGTCGAGTCGATGACTCGTCCTGCCGACGGCCAGCGGAAACTTTTCCGCACCGACACAGATCTCGCCCATCGTTCGGATTGCCTCAACAGGGTACGCCCCAACAGCCGTTTCGCCCGACAGCATGACCGCATCGGTGCCATCCATAACCGCGTTCGACACGTCCGACACCTCCGCACGCGTCGGCACCGGGTTTTGAATCATTGATTCCATCATCTGCGTCGCAGTAATGACGATTTTGTGTTGCTTGCGGGTATTTCGAATGATTTTTTTCTGGATCCCGGTGAGTTCGGCATAGCCCATTTCAACACCGAGGTCGCCACGCGCGACCATGACAACATCGGCCGCTTCGATGATGGCATTAATATTCTCTACAGCCTCTACACGTTCGACTTTCGCGACAATCACACCGTGGCCGCCCGCCTCGTGGAACAATTCCCGCGCTTCTAAAACATCGTCGCCATTGCGGACAAACGACACGGCCAGAAAATCCAGACTCAGCTCGGCGGCCAGTTCGATATTCTTCTTATCGACATTTGTCAGGGCAGCCGCAGACAATCCACCGCCCTTAAGGTTGATACCCTTGTTATCGGACAAAATGCCGCCGTGGACGATTTTCGTATGAATTCGTGTACCGTCGATTCGATCAACTTCGAGTGTTATCAGACCGTCGTTCAATAAAAGAACATCGCCGGCAGTGATATCTTCGTGCAACGAGTCCAGCGCGACACTGACTCCATTCTGATCGCCATCCGTGGGCCCTAGCGCGTTGTCGAGAAAAAAGACGTCGCCGTCAATGAGCTCAACGCGATGATTCCTGAAACATCGAATGCGGATTTTCGGGCCTTGTAAATCCCCCATAATCCCGATTTCGCGACCGCAGGATTTGGCTGCAGCCCGCAGCGTTCTTACTTGCCGCCGATGATCGTCTGCATCACCATATGAAAAGTTAATACGAGCAACATCCATACCGGCGTTGATCATGCTGCACATCGTATCCTTGTCAGCCGACGCCGGTCCCAGCGTCGCGACAATTTTGGTTCGTCTCAGCATGGGCGCGATTATTGCACAGCCATGTCGCGTTCGCTGATATGCTGGCCTGCACAGAACTCAAGAAGAACCGGAATGATCAATCGCCGCCGTTTTCTGCAAAGCGTTGCCGCTGCCGCGATCACGCCCAGCCTGATACAGTCGTGCAGCACCTTCGCATTTCATATGCCGGCGTTGCTGCCGGATCCGAACGGCATCATCCAGGTTCCCGATGGCTTTTCCTATGCCGTTGTATCCAGACAGGGCGAGGCAATGAGCGACGGACTTCGCGTCCCGGGCTCTCATGACGGCATGGCAGCGTTTGAAGGCAACGACGGCAGAATCGTGCTGATCAGCAATCACGAACTTGACGCTCTATGGGCAGGCGACGGACCGTTCGGTGAGAATTTCGATCGGCTGCCTGAATCCTTTAAGGCGCGTGTCTATGACCGCGGCGCGGACCGCACGCCGGGCATCGGCGGCACGACCACCACTATTTACAATCCGGCAACCCGAGAAACGGAACGACAGTTCCTGAGCCTCTCCGGCACCCTGGTCAACTGCGCCGGTGGCATGACGCCATGGGACAGCTGGCTTAGCTGCGAAGAGTGGTTCGAGAATCCTGGCGACGCGATGAACGAAGCGCAGGCCAAATTTCGACGCGATCAGCGCCACGGTTATGTCTTCGAAGTTCCGGCCAGCGCGACAGAGTTGGTCGAACCCCGGCCTCTGCAGGACATGGGACGTTTTTTGCACGAAGCTGCGGCTGTCCACGAATCGACAGGGATCGTGTACCTGACCGAAGACCAATGGCACAGTCTTTTCTATCGCTTCGTGCCGCATGTACCCGGACGCCTTCACGAAGGCGGGCAACTGCAAGCGCTTTCGATCTCCGGCCAGCCGGCCAAGAAAACTCATAACTGGGAAACACAGGATATTCGACTGAACACGTCGCTGCCTACGCAATGGATCAACCTTGAGAACGTTGACCCTGACGAGGACGATCTGCGAATGCGCGGCGCCGAAATGGGCGCGGCAACATTCGCTCGCGGCGAGGGGCTGACTGTCGCAGGCGACCGATTTGCGTTTACCTGTACGAATGGCGGGCCAGCGCGACTGGGGCAGGTATTTACCTATACGCCGAGCCCGTTCGAAGGAACCCCCAGGGAACAATCTGCACCGGGCAAGCTCACCTTGATCGCCGAGTCGGACCAGGACTCTCTGCTCAAGAACGCTGACAACCTCACCATTGCACCCTGGGGAGACCTGTTGCTCTGCGAAGACGCAATAGAGGAAGTTGGCAACTGCGCGGTTGTGGGCATTCGGCCGGATGGAAGTCAGTACCTGGTCGCCAACAATACCTACTCGACTTCAGAGCTCGCCGGCGTATGCTTCTCCCCAGATGGAAAGACCATGTTCGTCAACATTCAGTATCCTGGCATGACGATCGCGATCACCGGACCCTGGCCTACCTGAACCCACCACCAACCACTTGATCTGATTGGCCGGCGGGCAACATCTTTCCCTAGTGGCTAGCTGGCATTAAGTTACTTGCCGGCACTCGGATGCTCGTATCGCTTAACCTCGCTCGACATCCCTGTCTCGCTCGCATCGGGCTTCGCTTGCTTTGGCGTCCTCCCGACAAGCGGGACCATGTGCGTCGCGTCGCTCAGCACGACGCTCTACGAGCATCCAAGCGCCAGCTTGATCTCACTGCCCGCGCCATGGACGGCCGGTCGGCGGGCGAGATATTCCGTAGCGAGGCCTAAAGCTCGCTAAAGCGAGCAGTCCGCTAGGGAATGATGTCGACCGACGACCAGCCTGGTAAATGTGGGTGGTGAAATCAGGAACCGCGTTTTTCGAGGATGGCCACCGCCGGTAGTGTCTTGCCTTCCAGGAATTCGAGGAAAGCACCACCACCTGTCGAGATATACGATATTCCGTCGGCAACGCCGTACTTGTCTATCGCCGCAAGCGTGTCGCCGCCTCCGGCGACAGAGAACGCATCGCTGGCCGCTATTGCTTCGGCCAGCGCCCTGGTGCCAGCAGCGAACTGATCGAACTCGAAAACTCCGACCGGACCGTTCCAGATTATCGTGCCCGCGC
>Ga0209988_10000325_pt1 | contig 29092 bp, 38 predicted proteins | sample N075metaG_FD_183115 | JGI IMG/M metagenome (GOLD analysis project Ga0209988, IMG submission 183115) | Deep subsurface microbial communities from Kermadec Trench to uncover new lineages of life (NeLLi) - N075 metaG (SPAdes) (version 2) | ecosystem: Environmental > Aquatic > Marine > Ocean trench... | reverse complement strand
ACAAGAGTGTGGAATCTTAGACATGATATGGATGGTACTGTTGGTAGAGTATGGAATCTTAGACATGATATTAAGACCTCAATAGGTAGAGTATGGAATCTAAGACACCAAGTAACACCATTTAAAGCATTTCCAATAGTTAATCCAGTAGAAATAATAATGAAGAAAAGAAATGCAAATTTAACAAGCAACGTAATAACAGGTGAAACTCTGATATGAGTGATGTCTATAATTCAGGCATAATAACTTAAAAGTACCTACAAACTTAAATACCAAAATCATATATATCATTCATGTCAGTAGTTGTTGGGCAAGAAAACCCCGGTCAAGCATTTGTAAGAAGAGCTGCGGGTTTTAGAGCCTATATGTTAAATGGGGATATAATTAGTGCAGATTTAAGTGCAGATATTGTATTTAAAATTGCATGGAATAATTTAGATCATGCAAACTTAGTATCTGTTGTTTTATTTCAAAATCAACGATTTGGTGTATATGAATCAGATGGAGTTCTCAGATGGCGTAACTATAGATTTTTAATTCATACTAATACAGATAGTGATGATGCTACGAATTATTGGATGGATGATAATACTATGTTAATTGAAGAAGGCTTCTCATCTGATATTCCACCGGGTGCACATGACTATCCAATGGTCATAAGGGATTATTCATTAATTGCAGCTATACAACTTCTAGCGTTTAATGATGTGGTTTGGAACTAATGCCTTTTCAACTTAAGATTAAAGAGTGGTATATTTTCTATGGTGATGAGACAGTTATCAAAGGAGATAATATTGATACATGGCACAATGCACCAAATGAAAATGTCCAAGCAATTCTATTAAGATACGAAGATGGTAAACCAGAAGTTATATCAAAAGGAGCAGGGCTTTATTGTATGTGGAAAAATCAACATGGAATTAGATTTGAAGGGTGCAATAAAGGTGATGGTTTTTCATATCCCGATGAATGTCAACCAGATGGTATTAAATGTGGTATGACTATTGATACTGATCTTTTTCTAAAGATCATTACAAAAGCACAGGAAATGAGAGATGACTCTTAAAGTATTTGCGGGAGTATTTGAAAAAAGAAGTGGAACAGGTACACAAGCAATAACTGGATTTGGATTTTTACCTAAAGGTGTAAAAATTACAATGGTAGAGAATACTGCAAGTGGACAAAAGACAGATATTAATTACTCAATAGGATTTGGAACTTCATCTACTAATAGAGGTTGTTTGATACACACCAAGCATCAGGGAACTGACCTTGGTGGAGAAAGACATTCAAACACTTCTATAATGGGAATCATAAGTAATACTGGAACTATAGAAGAAGAAGCCGACCTCGATTCTATGGATAGTGATGGTATTACATTAGACTGGACAACATCAACAACTACATTAATGAAATTTAAAGTCGAAGCATGGGGTGGAACTGATGTAACCAATATTACTGTATTTGAATTTGGATTATCTGCTACAACAGGTAATCATTCTGAAACAGGAATGGGATTCCAGCCTGACTTTGGTATGATTGTTACTGATGGAAATGTACTTGCTAATGCTTTTGCTAATAAGATTATTTTTGCATATGGAGTCGGAAAATCAGCTAGTGATAGATGGAATTTATCTGGTTCTAACAAGAATAAGATTACAAAGACACTTCAAGGTGGTGGAGCATTACATTCTAATGGTATGTTTTCAGTTAGAAAGAAAACTGCTCAATATGATAGTGAGGCTGAGTTAGTCAGTTATGATACTGATGGATTAACTTATAATACTTCTGATGCTCCTATGAACGCAGGGGGTATAGTATGTGGATTATACATGAAGCTTACTACACCAGCAGACGTTCAACTTGGTACATTTAATAAATCAACAAGTGGTGCACCTACCGATGATGCTATAACAAGTATTGGTTGTGATCCTACAATGGTTTCTTTTGTTACTGCTGGTGGTGAAGCGGTTAATACAGCAAGATCAAATGAATACCACGCAGCTTACGGTTGTGCATTTGATACACTTGAAACATATTCATCTTCTGATATGCGAGAAAATGCAACTGATGATCCTGTCGTAGATAGTTCCTTATGGTCTGAAACTAAAGTAATTGGACTTCATACAAATGCTAGTAATGCAACTATAGATTCTGAGGCAGATTTCAAATCCTTTGATACTGGTGGATTTACTATTACATGGACTACAAACGATAGTAACGCATGGGGTGTAGGCTGGGTAGCTTGGGAAGGATTTAGTGCTATTTTAGTTGGTCGTACTTGGGATATTCGACATGATATATCTGACTTTGTTAATCAAACTTTCAATATAAGGCATGATATAGCAGAATTAATAGGTCGTACATGGAATATACGGCATGACATAGCTGCGTTTGTTATTGTTCCAGCAGAAAGTAGAGATAACGATGATATTATAGTTGGCTCAGTCGGGGTAGTTTTGTTCAAAAAGACTGGTTCATTTCCATATACATATACACAAACAGCTAGTGCAACAACAGACGGAACTTTAGGAACACATAACTTCGCTGTAGATGTAGATGGCTCTGTATATGTAATACTTTATCTGAAAGAACTAAGTCCTGATGAATGGGATATGTCAGGTGAATTTATTGCCTCATAGGAGTAAATCATGGTAACTGTACCTATTAAGGGTTATATTAGAGCAAGTTTAGAAAGAACTACTGGTACTGCTGTATTAATCAAAGGTTATCTTAGAAAAGAAGATAAACGTGCTATACAAACAGTTTCCCGAACTTGGAATATTAGACATGATCTTGGTGGTAAGACAGGTCAAACATGGAACATTAGGCATGATGTATCTGCGTTTGTTGGTAGAGTATGGAATATAAGACATGATATTTCTGAGTTCATTGGTAGAGTTTGGAATATAAGACACGATGTAGCACAACAGACAGTATTTAGAATATGGAATTTAAGACATGATATATCTGCTTTCGTTAATCAAACTTTCAATATAAGACATAATATAAAGACTGCTATCGGGAGAATATGGAACATAAGACATGACGTAGCACAACAAACAGTAATTAGAATATGGAATCTTAGACATCAAGTAATTACTTGTGGACTTTTAACTGAGAGTGGCATACAATTATTAACTGAGAGTGGTAGACCATTACTTAAAGAGAATTGTCAGGTTAGAGAAAGATGGAATATTAGACATGATATTATAACAGTCCTATTTGTAAATAGAGTATGGAATATTAGACATGATATTTCTGATTTCGTTAATCAAACATGGAATATTAGACATGATATAGGTGATAAAGTTAATAGAATATGGAATCTAAGACATGACATAGCTCAGGCAACAGTGTTTAGAATATGGAATCTAAGACATGACATAGGTGAGTTCATAGGAAGAGTATGGAATATAAGACATGATATATCTGATTTCATAGGTAGAGTATGGAATCTTAGACATGATCTTGCAGAGTTTATTAATCAGACTTGGAATATTAGACATGATATATCTGATTTCATAGGTAGAGTATGGAATCTTAGACATGATATATCTGATTTCATTTCAAGAACTTGGAATATTAGACATGATATTGCTGATTTCATAGGTAGAACATGGAATATACGACATGACATAGCCGAGTTAATTGGTAGAACATGGAATTTACGACATGATATATCTGCGTTCATAGGTAGAACTTGGAATATCAGACACGATATTGCAGAGTTTGTAGGTCGTGTATGGAATCTTAGACATGATCTAGCTGGAACTGTAGGTCGTGTATGGAATATCAGACATGATATTGCTGAATTTATTGGAAGAACATGGAATCTTAGACATGATATTAAGACCTCTATTGGAAGAGTATGGAATATTAGACACGATATTGCTGAGTTCATATCAGAAACTTGGAATCTAAGACATGATCTAGCTGGATCTGTTGGTAGAGTGTGGAATCTAAGACATGATATTTCTGCTTTCATTTCACAGACTTGGAATATAAGACATGATATTGAAGAGTTCATTTCACAGACTTGGGATATTAGACATGATATTGAAGAGTTCATTTCACAGACTTGGAATCTAAGACATGATCTAGCTGGAACTGTAGGTAGAGTATGGAATATCAGACATGATATTGCTGAATTTATTGGAAGAACATGGAATCTTAGACATGATATTAAGACTCTAATAGGAAGAACATGGAACATACGACATGACATAGCCGAGTTAATTGGTAGAACATGGAATCTAAGACATGATCTAGCTGGAACTGTAGGTAGAGTATGGAATCTAAGACATGATATTGCTGAATTTATTGGAAGAACATGGAATCTTAGACATGATATTAAGACCTCAATAGGTAGAGTATGGAATCTAAGACACAATATAAAGACCTTGATAGGTAGAACATGGAATCTTAGACACCAAGTAATTGCATTTGCTACAAGAGTATGGAATATTAGACATGATATATCTGAGTTCATAGGTAGAACATGGAACATACGACATGATATTAAGACTTCAATAGGTAGAGTATGGAATCTAAGACACGATATAAAGACCTCGATTGGTAGAACATGGAATCTTAGACATGATATTGCTGAGTTTGTTGGTAGAGTATGGAATATAAGACACGATCTAGCTGGAACTGTAGGTAGAGTATGGAATATAAGACATGATATTGCTGAGTTCATTTCACAAACATGGAACATTAGACATGACATTAAGACATCTATTGGAAGAGTATGGAATATTAGACATGATATTGCCGAGTTCATAGGTCGTGTATGGAATCTTAGACATGATTTGGCTGGTACTGTTGGTAGAGTATGGAATCTTAGACATGATTTGAGTGCTTTCATTGGAAGAACATGGAATATAAGACATGACATAGGTGAATTTATTGGAAGAACTTGGAATATAAGACATGATATAGCAGAGTTCATTAATCGTACATGGAATCTAAGACATGACTTATCTGCTTTCATAGGTAGAGTATGGAATATACGACATGACTTATCTGCTTTCATTGGTAGAGTATGGAATATACGACACGACATAGGTGAGTTCATTAATCGTACATGGAACATACGACATGATATATCTGACTTTATTGGAAGAGTATGGAATATAAGACATAACATATCTGAGTTAATTGGCAGAGTATGGAATCTAAGACATGACATTTCTGACTTCATTGGAAGAACATGGAACTTACGACATGATATAGCAGAGTTCATTAATCGTACATGGAATATACGACATGATATAAAGACTGCAATAGGTAGAACATGGAATCTAAGACATGACTTATCTGCTTTCATTGGTAGAGTGTGGAATATTAGACACGACATAGGTGAGTTCATTAACAGAACATGGAATCTTAGACATGATTTGGCTGGTACTGTTGGTAGAGTATGGAATCTAAGACATGACATAAGTGATTTCATTAGCAGAACATGGAATCTAAGACATGACATAGGAGAGTTTATTGGAAGAACATGGAACTTACGACATGATATAGCAGAGTTCATTAATCGTACATGGAATCTAAGACATGATATATCTGACTTTATTGGAAGAGTATGGAATATAAGACATGACATATCTGAGTTAATTGGCAGAGTATGGAATCTAAGACATGACATTTCTGACTTCATTGGAAGAATATGGAATATTAGACATGATGTTGCACAACAGACAGTATTTAGAATATGGAATATACGACATGATATATCTGACTTTATTGGAAGAGTATGGAATATTAGACATGATTTGGCTGGTACTATTGGTAGAATATGGAATCTAAGACACGACATTGCTCAGGCAACAGTGTTTAGAATATGGAATCTAAGACATGACATTAATCCAGTGTTCAAGATTACTGGAATAACATATCTAGGTAACGGTGTAGGCACAATTTTGGGAAGTGTTGTTTGTAGACTTCATAAGGATAACCTAAATAACACAAGCACTTTTATAGCAGAAGTGATTAGTAATGCTGTGACAGGCGTATATGTATTCTTAGGACTTGAAGATGATGATGCTCAATACTATGTAACAGGCTGGGATGATGGTGTTGAAAGAACCCAAGATGTTACTGATCATAACTTAAAACCAGAGGATCAATAATGCCTGTAACCGATCTTCACTTAATCAATTTTATTAATAAACTAGATGCAATTAGAGAAAACCTACATCTTAGGACATTAACTGCTAGGGAACTAGAAGAGATATTATTCAATGGGTTTAGTACAACTGATGGTGGTGCAGGGAGTAACTATAACCCTGTATTCAGTGGCTTTAAAGCAAAGAGATTAACTGCACCTTGGAGAAATACTAGAAGGGATAACTATACAAAAAAGAAATTTGAGTTTAATTATGGACACCATTTAATTGTTATATGTGATAAAGAACGTTCCCAAAAGTTCAGATTAAAAATAAACTGTTCCCAAATACCCCTATTTTATAAGGGTATTTTACAAATATGTCAAAATATAGGGGTATCAGGAATTACATCATTAGGTGTAAATAAATCTATTATACCCCGCCAAAAATTGCAAAAACTACACATTTTAACAAATTGCGGGGGGTATAATTCAGATACACTAAACATAAATACTAATTTGTATTCACAAAATTATACCCCAATAAGCGTGAAGCTTTGGATAAAGAGGAATCTACTATCGAAGCTAGGGGTGTTTATTACAGCTAAATGTAAGATTAGAACCAGAGTTTCAGACGGTAGTTATTTATATAACGATGTGGGAAGTATAAGTGAGATAGAAATGCTTGATATAATAAAGGATGTGGAAACGATATATGCAATACGACACTGATCTAATACGAAATATAAGAGATTATATACAGTTAAAACCATTCGTAACTGCTTATGATATTGTAAAATATTTCAGTGCAAAGGGAATACCTGAGGAGACAATATTGTTTGTTTTGAGGGAAATATACGGTTAAAATGTCACCAAAACATAATAAGATAACAGATGAACTTATTAAGAAATATGAGAAATTGTTTTTATTGTTAGCAGAGGATGATTAATAATGGGAAATAATGACGGTAGATTTGGTTTCACAGAAGATGGGTTAGATCAAAAAGACCGTATTCAGAAACATGATTTAAAGGAACGAGCTGCCAAAGAAAACGATCAAACTAAGAAACTTCGGGAAAGAGTACAGGCTGATGAACACACTAAGATCAATAATTACAGTGAGGGCTACTGTTATGGTTGCAGTAAGAATGACAAGATACTAAGTACCCTGATATATATGTGCGGGGAGTGTATTGAGAAACGTGGAGCAGAGGGATTAATGTGTCTAGTTGTAAAGAAAACTTCTTGGGAACTGTGTGATAAATGTGAACAATGGAAATTCAACGATATATGGCAGATAAATGCCTCATTTTGTGATACCTGTATGCGTAGGATAAAGAAATTACATACGGCTTATAGAGAAGGTGGTGGAAGAGCAAAACTAGCACCTGATGAAAGAAAGAAAAGAAGTATATTCGGAAAGGATATGAATCAGATATTAGGTCAAGGAATTACTAGAGATCAGACACAAGACCAGCGTTTCGCTGGGCGATAGTAGCTTCTTTCTGTTCAATCTCTATTTCTAACTTGGCTATCTTAGTTAGTTGTTCTGCTTGTGTTGGTACATCTTCTACATCTTCCCAATGAAAGTGTATCTTTTGAGGACTGTAATCTATAATAAAGATCATTGAATCAACACCAAAATTATAATACCACTCACCAACAATGTTCATTTTCTTATGAGGTAACTCGCTTCCATAGTAAATACATTTCTTAGCAAATATAGGTTTTTTAAACCACCCACCGCCAATCTCAATCCTTTTTTCTTTAGGATTATATATCATGTTACTTCTGCTTACATGAAGTGGATCTTTCTTAAATTCCATCTGATTTGTACTACCTATACCCTCATGTATATGCACATATCTTTTTTGTATATTTACATTATTAGTCACTAAATTCATATCAGTGTGAAACCAAAATGAGTGGTTACTCTGTATATCTATTGAATTAACCTTTAATCTACTGGTAGGCACACCGTTAAAAGGCTCACGTTTGTTGTAGGTGTAAACATTGTCATACACGTAGAAGTCCATGAATTAACACCACAATACCTTTATATAAAGGTATATTTTATGATAAGCTATGGCTATCTCAAAAAGAGAAATCGCATTGACCTTAGCTACAGGAGTTATAGCAATCTTCTTGCTAACTATTGTTACAGGTATTGGAACAGGCTTTGTTTATGGCGATATAAAGATGTCACAAGACCAATTTAACCAGATATGGCAATTTGGTACAATCTTTGGTGGAGCTGCATTGTTCTACTTTGGATTTAGAGCTGGTCAAACAAATGGCTCTGCGATAGGACAGTCGTAGACCAACCCTAATTTTTATATAGTATAAGTATATCCCTTTATATATGACTGAATGGGTAAAGTTTGATCGATTCATAACAAAAGGAATAACAGTTGAGAAGGGAGATCGTAGGATATTTAAAGGACATATTACTGCTGAAATAGTAGACAGGCAACAGGAGTTCATCTTTGTTGCAGAAGTAATGAAAATAATGAAGGCATTTATGGAAGTAAACCCAGTCATATCAGATTTTCACTCAAATAGAATGGTAGGAACTGTATTAAAATATGAACAATCTGAATATCAAGGAGTAGCCACAGTATTAATTACTGGTGAAATCTATAAGAAAGATGGAATTACACTATATGACAAGGTTTGGGATAAGGTAGTTAAGGGAATATATGCGGGACTTTCAATGGGTGGAGCTAGTAAACAAAGAGAACCTATAATGAAAGACGGTAGAATGGTATTAGAATTAAAACAATTAGAGTTATATGAGATAGCATTATGTGAGACACCAGCAAATCCATTTGCTATTATATCAGAAGTAAATATATTTGCCAAATCAGTAGGCTTGGATCAGGAAATGATTAAAGAAGAGAACGGTAGGGAGTTTATTCAATGTACAAGTCTAGGCTGTATGTTTGAAAAAGGTACTAACTTAGATGCAGATGTTGATGTTGATAACAAAAAATTAGAACAGTTTGATAAAGAACCTGTAGAGAAATTTATAACAGGTAATTCAATAGAACGTAAAGAACTACAAGAGGAAGAACATAAGAAAGGCGTAGGAGATGCAACCTCACTTGTTGGTAGAAGTGCAGAAACCAGATCAGAAAGTGTCGGGGAAAGTACAGGTAGTCCAAAAGAAGTTAATGATATAATAAATGCTATTAGTTCTGGTACTAAAGGACATAAGAAAGATTCAGAATCATCACACACATTTGCTGACATAACACCAGAAGAACAAAAGAAACAATTAGAGGGAAGAATTAAAGACAATGCAGTAGAAAAAGACTATGCTTCTCAGGACAGTCAGAATAGATTAACACCAGAAGATCAACAGAAAAAAATGGAAGGTAAAATTAAAGAAGGGGTTATTGAAAAAATAGCACCAATTATTGCGGGAGCTATAATATCTGGTATCACTGAAGCTGTTTCAGGTGGGGATGAAGTAGAGAAAGATGATGAAGTTGAAAAACATCATCAATTAGGATTAACAGATGAACAAGAATATGGTGCAAAGGCAAAGAAAGAAGGTGAAAAAGCTGGAAGTAGAACAATATCAGTAGATAAAGAACTACATGATGAATCTAACAATCCAGCAGAACACGCACAGTCAATAGATGATAGGATGCACACTAGGGCTATTCAACCTAATAACTTAAAAAAGATACAAATAGAACAAGGTAAACTTGGAGAAGTGGTAGATAAAGAAGTAGAGAAAGAAGGTGGTGGTGTGGCTGTACCAGAAGATACACCTAAACATTGGAAAGATAAGAATGTAAACGCATATCTCAAACATTTCGGGGTAGATAATGTTAGAAAAGCAATAGAAGATTATGATACATTAGAGTACATAAAAAAATTAGCACGTAAGTATAACTAATATAAATCTTTTTAATTCTGAAAATGATGTTTATATACTATAAATAGTCAATTTTATTAATAACATGACTAACGAAGAAACAAAAACAGAAGAAATTTCTGAAGTAAAAAAGACAGAACAATCTGATCCTTCAGCTCTTTCAATCATAGCTTCACTTGTTAAGAAACAAGACGAACGAATCGACCAGCAAGAGGCAACTTTTACTAAAAGATTCGATGATCTGTTTACCTTGATTAAGGAAAACAACTCTAATCCAGTAGACTCAGGTATAGAGGCTGAAAATAAGCCAAAGACCGAGGATAAGGATGATGTTGGCGACAAAGTTACCATTGGTAACGAAGTAGCTCCAAAACCATCTGATTCCCAAGCTTCAATCATAGCACCAGCTCTTGAATCCAATACAGCAGACGTAGAAGGTCTGAAAATGGAAAACAAAGCAGATGATGATGATAAGAAAGAAGAGAAGAAAGATGAGAAAGAAGAGGTAACAAAAATGGATGAAGAAAAGAAAGACGAAGAGGTTAAGAAAAGTTCTGATAATACATACGAAATTGTCAAAACAGTTAGACCAAAAGTTTATCAAGATGAACCAAGATCCAATATTCCAACAGCATATCAAATGTTGAAGGCAACTATTAATGGATTTGGTGAAACTCAAAGTGCAGAACAAGCATTAATTCTTATGCACCAAAAATACGAAGAAGGTCAGTTCGGAAACGGACAGCCAACATTTGGGGGAGCATATTAATAATGTCTACCTATTTAGGACTTCGCACTATTGACGAGCTTGTAAACTATACTTACAACCGAACACCAGATGAGATACTAAAGGCTGGTTTCAGCACAACCGATCCGGGAGCAGGCGGAAACTACAACCCACTATTTGGTGCTATGGCTTGGGCAAACTTCAACCTAGAAGCAAACATATTCGCAGCTTTACCAAAATATGTTTGGGACTTTTCAGGATGGAGAATTTTCTCAGCAAAAGCTGGATTATACACTCCAACATCTAACCTATCAGAATTTGGTGGTACAATAGAAGGTGGAGATATTGCAGGTGCAATTAAACCAGACGTTGAAGAGGTAACTGTCAAACCAAAGACATTACAGTATGTATTCGAGGCTTCTGAGCTTTTGGAACAATTAGTAGACAACAGCAGAGATGATAACTATGGTTCTCTTGCACAACAAAGAGTCTATGCTAGCGATCAATTCAAGGAAAGAGTAAATCTAATGCTCACACGTATTCCAGTTGATGTATCAGCAGACGACACTTCACAGCAACTAGACCTAGAATCATTAGACCGAATCGTAGCTTCTTTCGCAGAATATACATTTGAGTCACACGCAAACGTAATTGATAACTATGATCCTTGGAGATCAGCTAACAGTAACGGAATTGATAGAACTGTTGATACTTATGATGCAACAGTAACTTCACCATCCGGTACAATCGGAACAGCAGATGTCTTAACAGATGCTATTCTTAGAAAGGTACTTTCAGATGTGAGGATTGCTGGTGGAAAAGAACCAACTGTATTTATTGGTGGACAAGACACCTATGCAGAAGTTCAATCAATCTACATGAACGCATACAGGATTCAAAACACAGCAGACTTGAGAACAGAATTTAGTGTTGGCGTAAACGGTGTTGACACTTTTACTGGTACAGGTGCGGGTTTACATATATCCACGATATATGGCTTGCCATTCATTCCTTCAAAGGACACACCACAATCAGCAGAAGGTTCAGTAGGTGATTTATTCATCTTAAACACAAGTGCAGACAAGAACGCCCCAAATAAACCATTGATAGGTATTCAGGTACTTAAACCAATAGTTTACTATGAGGCTGGAAAGAGACAACAAGGTTATCCTTTCATAAACGAAGCTTTCAACGACAGAGCTTTGTACAATATGTTAGCAGAAACAACTTGTAGAAACTTTAAAGCACAAGCCAAGATTAGAGACATAGCTTCAGGAATCTAGGGATAAAACCCAAATTTTATTTTTTTTTAATTTTTTAAAAATTATACATATATGAAATAAGATTTATAAATCCATATATAATAATCTTTATATGGCGGGAATATATTTTGAATTATGACTGTAACAATAGTAGAAAATTCAAGGTTTAGACACCTTAACGCTGACAGAAGCCAAGTTATCAAAGTTGGTGGAGTAGGCGTAGAAAAAGAGGTTGTATGTGATATAACACTCGTAGACGAAGATTTGTCCAATTCAGTAATTGGTGAATTTATTGCTGACTTTACACAAGTAAGACTAAAGCAAGTTTACGCCTGTGAAATACTAGCACAAGACAACTTTGCAATTACACTCGACTTTGTACCAGATGCAAATTCAGATGCAGCTTTGGCAAGATTCCATGTAACAGACCGTGATGATGGACTTGTTAATGATGATGCTGATTTAGCTGACACAGTGCTAACTGTCGCAGTACGTGGTGTATAGGTAAATCTTATATACTATTACTTTTTTTATATACTATGGCAAGAAACGCTCATAAAATAACTTCTTCTTCTGAGGAAGTTGTAGGTAGAAGTGGAAAATTAAAACATATTACTATCATAGATTCAACAAGTGCAATTATTAATCTTAGGGAAGTTGATGTATCTGGTAATGTTATATACAAACTAGACGTTTCTGAAAATGCTCAAATTCACCAAGATTTAGACTTGGGATTTAGAACAGCTTTATACGCTGAATTTGTGAGTGGAACAGGCGAAATCAATATTATATACGAATAATTTAAATACGATAGACTTAAACCTTATATATGCGTACAGAACCCATTTATTGCACTGTTAAAGATATAGCAGATTGGCTTAGAATTGATATAAATCCTAATACTGATCCTAATGAAAATATGATTAAAAATAACATATTGGATAACGAGGATAGAATTGACAGAATGACTCAACATACATGGATGCCTGATAGACAGGCTACTGAGGAATTTAGTGTAACCAAACTTTATGATTGGGGTAGAGGTATGCCTTTGTTTCCAAGACATAGAAATCTTAAAACATTTGATGATGATCTAGGAGATAAACTTGAAATTTGGGATGGTGGTGAATGGGTTGATAATACACCTGATATATCAGAACTTTCTGGTTCAAACGGAATTATATATTTCCAAGAAGTTAAAGGTATAATATATTTGAGGGGATATTTATTTACAATACTTACTACAAACAGATTTAGAATTACATACAGATACGGGGGAGATAATGATAAGCGATTTGCTGAAGATGAAACAATACCAAGGGATATTCAAAAACTTTGTAAACTTATGACTTGTGTAGATTTACTTGGAACTGATTTCCAAATGTCACAAATTGCATACGGTGGGGAAGGAAATATTAATAAAGACAAAGTAATGGACAGATGGGAAAAAGAGATACATGAAATAATGTGGAGTAGAAGTGAAATCACTTCAACGTGGTAGATAATGCCAGCACTAGCTGTTTCTCCACCTATTCAGGTTTCTGCAAATGAATATGAATTTTTACGACTACAAAAGGATGTAGGCTCAGAGATTATACTTAATATAAGACAGATACTTAGAGATGAAGATATTAATTTCACAGAAGATTTGGCAAATTCATTTTCATTGGTAATGTGGATGGGTAAGGCTCACATAGAATCTAGTAATAGATATGCTGGTTTGGTGGATAGAGGTATGAAACCGGGAAAATGGGTAAATTATGATGCTTTACATGATTGGGTTGTTATTAAGTTAGGAATTGATGATCCTGAAGCAGTTAATGTTACTTGGAAGATATTAAAAAAAATTCAAAGAGATGGAATAAGACCAAAAAGATATGTTAAAAAGGCATTAAAAATGGTTATTGGTAAACACGGTGTTGCCACACTCAGACGTAAGACAGGAAATAAAAGAAAGAGAAAATCAAGAATTATGAAAACTGTTGGAAAAATAAACAAGGCTATAAGAGCAGTAAAGAGAATATTGAGAAAAATTGATAATATACAAAGATCGATAAAAAGTCCATTATTTGCAGTTCAATGGAATAAACGAGTTAAACAAAAGAAAGCACGAAGGATTTCTAGGGCAGGGGGAAATAACCCATGACCGATGGAATGGCTGGACTACCATTTGCAAACGATATTGTATCACACCTAAAAAATAATTGGACAATTAATGGTGGTAAACTGCCTACATTTACAACTAAATGGAAGATCAAGGCTGTGGGAGTAGGTAAAAGGGCTTATGACGAGGTTATTGTTGAATTAGATACGGAAGATCCAAAGATATTTAGTCTAATTTCAGGTGTAAGTGCAGACGGTACGTTTGACTATGACTGGTTACATGACATATCAGTAACAATAGATGTATATACGAGCGTAAGTGAAGATAGAGTATTACAATTAGTAGATGAAATAGTAAGAATATTGAAGAATAATGTCGTAACTACCATAAATAATCGGGATTATATTCAAATATTACCCGGAAATATAACCTCATTAAACGAAGAATTTAGAAATATATTCAGATATACCATAGACGTAGATGCACTCAGGTTTAACCCATGAAAATATTTAAATACCTTGTATATAAACTAAGACTATGACAAGATCAGCTTCTAGTGTATATGTAGAGTATGCTTATGAGGATGATTTTGGTGGCGGAGCAACTACCAGTTTTCCAATACAATTTGGTAAAGAAGTAAAGGCTACTGGTTTAGAATTTAAGAATAATCAGATTCCACTTGGTCAATTATATTCACCAGAATTGGAAACATTTGCATGGGGTAAAAATGAGGGCAAGGTTAGTATGGAATATGTTGTAAGCAATCCTTGGTTCTTTGAGGCAATTTTAGATTCTGTAGATTCTTCTGGTTCTACATTATTTTCGCATGAATGGGATTCAGATCCAACAATAAATGGATCAACAATTAAGACTATTAATTCAATGGCACTCCAAATTGGTTTCGATGTAAATTCTGATTATACAAGATTACCAGTCGGTGTAGTATGTCCTTCACTATCTTTTAAAATGGCATTAAATGAAACTGTTAAAATAACACAAGAATTAATTTGGGGTGAGGAAACAGTTAATCAAACATTTACTGAACCGGATGGTGTGCCATTAGCAGGGGAAATACCATATACATTTGTCCATGTATTAATAACAGATCCAACAACAGGTAGTACACTTACTACAATACAAACATTCGACTTGAATATTAACTCAAACGCAGAATTAGTTTATGGATTTAACTCTGCAAACAGTGAAGATGCTTATAGAAAGATATTAGAACTAACTGGTAAAGTAGGTGTAACATTAAAGGATTCACATTTTTGGGAAGAAGTTTTAGGAAGAGCAGAATCATCAAATGAAATGGTAATCACATTATCAAATGGTGGTGCTGGTGATGCTTTAAGAGAAATCGTAATTAAATTAAGCGGGGTTAGTTTTTCAGTACACAGCACAGTTGGTATTGAACCCGGAGAATTGGTAATTGAGAATCTTGATTTTCAAGCAAGAGGAATTAATGTAATAGCCAAGAACGAACTCGCAGATTTACCAGATTCAGTTTAGAAAGGCTTATATACATCACATATATTATATAATATATGGCTGTTATCACAACACATGATTTTAAATGTAAGGTTAATGGTGAAGAAGTAACAGTTAAAATAAAGACTGATTTAACTTGGGGAGAAACACAGGATCTTTTGTCTAAATCTGTCAGACAGTTGGAAAACGGTCAAAAAGATTTTAATTTTAATAACTTTTGTGATGTTTTACTATCAAAGACCATAATTTCTGGTTTACCATTTCCAGCTACAAATCTGGTTAAAATGAAGGATTTGCCAATGAGTGAACTAAGTATAATCTTAGGAGAGATTATGAAAATAATCCCTTTAGAGAGCTATTTCAGCAACCTAGGGATGAGTCAAGTGGAAATTCCAAAACAGTAGAAGGACAGGTTTACGCTTATTGTGCATTAGCATTTGGGTGGGATAAATTTACAGTTGATAAACTACCAGCAAAATACGTACATGATACAATGTTTATAAGTATGCAAATGCTTAAAGACGTTATTGGCGGGATTAAATTAAGATGAGCAGTAACGTATATACTCTAAAAATAGATATTGATGATACTAAGATTAGAGCCATAGAGCAACGACTAATGAATATTGTAGGTGGCGGTAAAGCTGGTGGAATTGGTAGTCAAATGACCACTGTTGCTGGTGGCGGTGGAAAAAATGCTAATATGATGAAGAACATAGCTAAAATTGCGGGAATAGCTGTAGGTGTAATAGCAATAGTAGCTATGGTTAGAAAACTAACTGATATGTTAATTCAATCCTCTCCAATGTTACAACAAATGTTAAAACTATTTAATTTTGGAATAATGTTAATATTAAGACCAATCGGAGACTTTATTGGATTCTTTCTCAGACCTATAATTCTATACTTTTTAAGAAATATTGCAATCCCTTGGTATAGACTTTCAAGAAATTGGTTTATGACAGCTGGTGCAAAAGCTGGTCAAGCTTTCATTAATAATCCAATAGGTTCAATTATAGCAACTCTTGGTGGGGTTGGTGGTTCGTTTATAATTAATATTGAAGCCATACTTGGTTCAGTACAAGGGCATCTTATGAAGCTTCAACTTGGAATTGAAAAATGGATAAATAACTTAAATCTTCCTTCACTAGCAGATTTTTCACTATTTGTTACAAATTGGGTAGATTCATTAGACCTTCCCTCACTAGCCGGTATTTCACTATTTGTTACAAACTGGATAGATTCATTAAATCTTCCCTCACTAGCCGGTATTTCACTATTTGTTACAAATTGGATAGATTCATTAGAACTTCCTTCATTTGATGGAATTGGAGCTGGTATAAGAGCGTGGATATTAGAACAGGTTAGTAAATTACCGGGTTGGGGATTAATAAATGGTTTTATAGACAGATGGATTGGGCATTTAGATTTTTCACTACCTACATGGGATGTATTTATACTAGATATAACAACATGGATTGATGGGCTGAGTCTACCAACATGGGATGATGTAAATGCTAGAATAACATCAATTATGTCTAGTGCTCAGGAATTAATGGATTTAGTATGGGGATTGATAACTGGGTTAATAGACATGATAACTGGTGCAGCTCAAAAACAAATACAACAAACAGTAATAAATCCAGTAATAATTGCGTTATCTGATTCTAACAATAACGGAATACCAGATTTTATTGATGATATTAAAAGCTCCCTAAGTGATTCATTAAAGAGTGTGTTTCCATAATGGGTAGTATATTTATAGTTAAATTTGTAGCCAATTCAACTACTGAATTATATAGGTATAAATTGGGTAATTTTAAACGATTACAATATAATATTAATACCCCTGTAAGTCCAATGCCACTACCAGAAGAAGATTCTAATGAAAATGTACTTATAAAAATTGAGGGTAACAGTTCTGATATAACATTAAACTGGATTGTAAAAGACAATAATGGAGTTAATTTAGAAACAAAATTTGATGCACCAACCGGATTTCCTTCTTCAACAGTAAGAGAACAGATAGAATTTATCAGGAAAGAATTTAGACCTAAATCAATCGCAGATAGTTATCAACTAATACTTCGACTTGATAATGCAGATACCAGTCAGGACATTACTTTTGACGGTACATTTGCACAGTTTGGTTTTGGCATGGCAGATCCCGAATTACTTACATTTAAAGCTCAAGCAAAGTTCTTTGAAGGAAACGTTGCATTAGGATTTGCAGTAGATGTTTCAAGTGAACCACTTAATTTAGTAGTTACATCACCCGCATCTGGTGAAATAGATGCAGATTGGGATGTGCCTCAAGATCCCGGTACAAGTGCCCTTACTCTTTACAGGGTACACTACAGAAAATTCGGAACATCAGATCCTTTTCTGTTTACAGATGTAAGTGGTACTCCACCAGTCACATTCCTAGATGATATATCAAGTGGTGGATTAGATAATGAAGTATATGAAGTGGCTGTAGTGCCTTTTACAGTGTTAGGATTTGGCAAACCATCTAAACTTAAAAATGTAGTGGTGCAAGCTTAGTATGCCTCTTGTTAGATGTATAGTGAAATCAAATGAGAGTCCTTTTTCAACACACGCATATTTTCCTTTACGTGCGATTGTAAAATTGGAAGGTAATAAAAAACCAGATACACTTGATGTTTCATTTCCAACGAGTAATAATATAAAAGAGAATTTTGAGATAACTTACATACAGGATATAATAGATACAACTTATTTAAGAGCAATATACCCCATGCACTTGTCATGTTTAGATGAATCAGGATTTGATCAAGATCCTATAGATCCACCAACATCTAGGTTTGTTAAAGTAACATCGGGAAGATATAGAGGACACTATGCACTTGATTTCACAGCTGATGCTCAGGGAGTGGAAGTACCAAATGCACGAGTAGAAGATGGTGGAAAAATAGACCTATCAAAACAGTTTGATATACATATAAAATTTACACCTAATACAACACAGCTTCAGGATGGTACTAAAGAACCTATACTATGGTCACTTAAAGATGGTAACAAAGGTCTTGATATAGGATTCCAAGGTACTAATGGTGACGATCCATCATGGAAGGTACATATACTATATCATACAACTGGTGGTATTTTTTCGGCTCAAGGAACAACTAATGGTTTAATAATGCACACAGACGGATCTCCTGTCCATATAAGAGTGAAAAGAGGTCAAGATGGAAAAATAAAAGCTTATGTTGATGGTATTGAAGAAATATCAGTAAATGAATCTAGGACTATGCAACCTACAACAACTGTACCAATGGTATTTGGTGATACAGAAACTTCAACTAATGATGAGTATATAGGACAAATACATGAGATTAGAGTATATTGTGGAACTGATTTGGATGATGAAGAGGCAGAAAGAATTAGATGGTCAAAACCAATTCCACAGGTTATGAAGTTTGCGGGAAGGGTTGTTAAATTAACCAGTAACCAAGTATCAAATAAATTAATGTGTCAAAGTAATTCATTTAAATTTACAAAGGGAAAACTTGGTGGGGATGCAATAGAAAGTGGAGATCCACCAGTTGAACGTAATTTTAGAGAAACAACTATAGATTTTGATAACGGATCTGGTAACTTACAGATTGGTAACTTTATAACAGGTAGCTCAAGTGGTGCTAGGGGGAGAGTTATTGAATATATATCAGGGAGTTTAGGAGATGCAACTGCAACCATAAGAATACAAGATAGAGAAAGCTTTACAAGTTCATTTAAATTATATACAAATGGTGAAGCTTGTACGGAATCAGGAGTGTCTAGTGATTGGACAGGTAATTTTGTAGCTGATTCGGAAGTTATAACATATCCATCATTTACTCCATTATTACAAGAGGTGGTTGATGTAATAGATTCTAGTTTTACAGTGAGAAACGTAGATTTATTTGAGGAAACAACAAAAATAGTTTTTGATATAAGAAGTAATATACTTGAAATAGGTGCATTTTTCCAGTTTCTATCAGTGTTATTATTATATAGTGATACTACTATGTATATGACACCTAGAAAAAATATAATTATAGAACAGAATATAGGTCAGGCAACAGACTATGTATTTGATCAAAACGGAATAGAATCATCTGATACTGCTATTGCTTATCATATTAAAGATTCAGAAACAAACGATGTTAAATTAGTCAATGATGTTACACTTACAGGCAGGGCTAATGTTGATGTTATGGATCTTACTACTCCAACTCCAACACAAAGAAAATCATTTACACCATCATCGGGAATAATAAGAGCATTAAGAAGAAACGTACAACAAATAGATAATGAGTTTGATTTACTTGAATTAACCAACAGAACTGCTTTAGATTTACAGGGTGATATATCATTGGATGTTTCACCAACAAAATATTTAATACAATCATCTTCACCAATACACCATGTAAGATATAATCATACAGTACAAGTTAAACGTAATAACGGATATAATGATAGTATAACATTTGATCCAACAAGGGGTACTGATGATTTAGATGAAATTATGATTGTAAGACAATTAGAATACCATTATCCATCAGGTAAAACAATGATTAAGGTAGGAGAAAATGATATTGATTACTATGATGATGTTGTAAATACAAGTAGAATGAGTGACGGGTTATTAGATACTACACTAGACGAAACTACGATTTAATTTCTTGTATTTCTTTTAATACCTTAGCCCAAGTAATAACATCAGGCACTCTAAGATTTTCCTCTATTTTTGTCAATATCTTATTAGTATTTAAAACACTTTCATTCACTTCTTTTAACAGTCTTTCTACTTCTGCAAACATATAAATACATACATAACCATGTATTTATGTGTTTAAACATATAAAAACTGATATAATAAGACCATTCGCCAAGACTGACCATGATGAATCGGGGCATTATTATATTACAAATGAAGGTAAGAGATACCCAAGCATAACTACCGTACTCAAATTATTAGATACTAAGGAATGGTATGGTTGGTGGGTTACATCTGTTGCTAAAAAAGAGAAGATAAGTGAAACACAGGCTAAGGCTAGATGTAAGGAAATTGGTGATAACTCTATAAAAATGGGAAATATTATACATAAATATGCAGAAGATTATCTTAATAATGCTAAATATGTACCATTGAAAAGTGCAGAGGATATAGAAGATATTAACCCTGCTGATTTGTTTCAGCCTTTAATGGCACACTTAGCTTCTGCCACGACAATAGGAAATATATACGGAGTAGAAAAATCAATATATTCAGATGATTTAGAATTAGCGGGAACAGTGGATTGTATAGCAGAATATGAAGGAATGTTAAGTATTATAGACTTTAAAAACAGTAGGAAACGTAAAACTAAATCAGAGTGTGCTAAAAAAGATTACTTTGTACAAATGTGTGCATACGGTAAGATGTGGGAGTTTTGTACAGGACAGAAAATTAAACAAGGTGTGAATATTATTATTAATTGGGATGAAACACTAACAGTATTTAAAGTAAATTTAGATGATTATGAAGTAGACCTTATGAGAAAACTTGTACTTGTAGAGCAACAACAAGCCTTAAATACTACTTAGAAAACCTTTATATATGGTAAGGACATTTCAGAAAAAAGATGAAAGAACTGGCATAGTTAATTTAGAAATAGATAAACGCACTTTACCAAAGAAAAAACCACATAATGTAAAGGATTTGAACTTTGCAAGAAATCTACCGCCTGAGTGTAATAACTGTCCGTTTAGACCTATAGAAAAAGGTGGTAATGACTTATGTACTGAATATAAAGAAGATTCCTTATGTGTAATTAGAAAGGATATTGCTAAACTTGTGGATAAATATGGTGGTAGAACACTTGACTTGATGGAAGTAGAGTTTCATAATAACTTTGAGAAACTAATGTTTTTTGAGAAACTAGAAGATTATAAAGGAGAATTAAATCCCGAAGTTACCAAGCGTATAAACTCACTCAATAATTTGGGAAAGATAATTAACGAGATTAAAACAAAAAGAGATACAGTAGAAGTAACAGAAAAAACCACACTATCACAGGATGAGATACATGAGATAGCACGTACTGTTAAATTAACAAGGGATATATTCGATGAGTCTTAGAGTATTACCTGACATGGATAACATAGTAGATCCTGTCAAATACGCACAAGAGCTTGTAAAATGTGCCAAATCATGCTCATATTTTATAAAAATGTTTACAGGCTTTAAGGTGTTTGATTACAACAAGGTTTTCCTAGACTGTTATGATCGTTTCATTGTGTATCGTACAGGTAGACAGGTAGGCAAGTCAACCAATGCAGGGATAAAGGCAATTCATTTTGCCTACTTTGCTCCGCTATTTGCAAGTAATATAGATACAGGTGTGGCGAACGTTGTTATAGCTTCACTGTCTAAGGATCAAGCACATTTAATTTTATCCAAGATTAGTGAGTTCTTACACATGAGTCCTACGCTTAGTGGAAAAATTAGGAATGAAATAAAGACACAGATTACATTAGAGTGGTATGACGGTACGGGTGTTACCAACTTTATAGTAAGACCTATAGGAGATACAGGTGATTCACTTAGGGGATTTACTGTGCATTTCGCCATACTCGATGAGGCAGCTTATATACCAGAAGTAGTTTATAACGCTTTCTTGCCTAGTACGGTTACAACCAAGCCACATATTTTACTTACAAGTACGCCTAAAGGAAAAGCGGGACAGTTTTTCAAATCCTGTATGCAATCACACACTATATACGAACACGGCAAGCCTAAAAAATTACATGACGATAAGGATAAATATCCTTGGACACAGTTTCATGTAACTACATTTGACAACCCGATGGCAAAAGACGATCCACAGGTGCTTAAACTGATTGGTGGTACTACAAGGGCAAGTGAAAAACAGGAACTATATGGTGAGTTCTTGGATGGTGGTAACTCACTAATACCTTATAACCTACTTCAAGTGTCCTTACTACCTGTAAAACTAAGAGAGTTTGAATACTATGAATGTGGTGTAGATACATCAGGCAAAGGTGCAGATGAAACAGTTGTAACTATTGCGGGAATAAGAAATGGTGTAGTATATCCAGTAGAATGTTACACGGAACTTACAACAGAACAGCCAGCACTTGCTAGAAAACTAAAACAATTTAACAGAATATACGGACTAAGAAGGATATATATTGATGAAACAGGAATGGGTGACACGTTGATGGACTTGTGCAGGGATGTAGATCCATTGATGAATGTATATGGTATTAACTTCAAGTCAGATAAAACAGACATATATGTTAATTTAGAACGTTTATTTGAGGAACGACTGATAAATTTATCTCTTTTAGAGGACTTTCACAAGGATAAAATGGCTGAACAGCTGTCATATATGTACTGGGAACATGGTAAATTCAAAGATCAAGTACCTAAAGTTCGTAGTGAACACGCAGATGATTACTCAGATAGCCTCGCATTAGTAACATTTGGACAACAAAAAACTGATTTTATGCACGATGTATCGGATATTTTCACATCAGACTATGTAGGTGACTATGTTGGCTGGTAATACCAATATATTTAAATACCTACTATATATAATTTAACTATGCCTGATAAACCTATTGAGAATAAGGACACCGAAGAGTGGATAACTATAGGTGGTAAAAAGATGAGAGTTGATGCCGGTGAGGATAAAGAGGAACTTACAAGACCAAAAATGCCAAGTCTTAGGGGAGAAAAGGAATCAAACACAAAAGAAGCACAAAAATCAATGTATAAAAAGAGATTTGATCTGATTAAATCACCATTTAAACCAAGAGATGAAGTTGTTTTTGCAGAATATAAAAAATCAGGTATTGTAACAGGGCTTGATGGCTTGACAATTAAGATTTTGTCAGAAGGCAGAATGTACCCAGTTTTAAAAAATCACGTTTTTAAGAAATCAGAACTTATAGGTGATGTCCATTGGGACACAATTACAAATGTAGATAGGGCACAACTTTTAAAGTCGTCAAATCTACCGACATTTTATTACAAACAAAATTGGGGCAATCTTGCACCAGAAGTAAGAGAACAATTATTGAAGAATACAAGTCCAGCAGGGACAACTACAAGTACAACTGGTATTCATAATCCTATTTACAATCCGATAAACGAAGAGACAACTGTAGACGAAAGAATTAAACAGGAAATGAAAAGACAGCATGGAGAAACTGGTGGAAAAGAAAAAGATGTTGAAAAGACTGAAATGCCACCAGAGACAGAAAAAGAAAAACCAAAAGGTAAAAAGGATTCTGACGAAGTACAGCACAATCAGTATTAGGTTATTAAATTATGAAAAGAAGAGAAAAGATCAGACGTTGCAAGTGTCCTTGTAATAGGGAACTGCCTTCAAGATATAAAGGAAGAGAAAAAATATTTTTTGATTCACCAGTTTGTAGAAAAATTTGGCACGGAATGAATGGTGAGGATCAGAAAAAAAGATTAGACGAAATGGAACTGGCTAATTAGAATATGTTGGTTTAGGTTCACAATTAGCCGGATGTTTTTCTTCGTATGATCGAAGTATTCTTTCAAATACAACTGCATCACTTTCGTTACCTTTTCTTTTTACATCAGGCTGTGCATATTTTCTAAGTCTTTTCTTTTGTGATTTTAATATACTGATAGGAGTTGAAACCCTGTTTACGTTTTCTGGTCTTGCCATACCATAACTATTATAAGTGTGATATATAAAGGTTTATTGTAAAGGTTTATATTCTAGGATATGTATATTCTAACAATGACGAACTTTAATGATTTCGGAAACAAATCAGGAGATTCCATAAATCTGTCAAAGATCGGTGATAAGACATTCACCATACTCGCAGTAGAAGATTCACCATATAAAGCACAAGATGGTACTATCTCTCCGGGAGTAAAGATCACAACTGAAGAAACTTGGACAACCGACAAAGGCGAAGAAGTAAACAAGATTCATACGACTAGACGAGCAGTAGTTTCAAAGTTGACTGACGCAGAATTTGTGAAAGCTCTTGATGGGGGAGAACATTTCAAAGTGAAATGCCCTACAGAAAAAGTCAAAAACACCAGTGGTGGTAATGACTATTTCGACCTAGTAGCTGCTGTATAGGCACTACATCTTTTTTTTTTAAACGTTTATATTTGGGAATATTTATTGTAATACAATGACTATGAAACAAGAAATGGTAGACATATTGGCTGGTCTAAAAACACAATGGGGTATTCTCAAAGATGATAAAAAGACAAAAAAAGAAAGAACTGTTGCTTGCGGTAAAGTATGTAAATTATCTGAACAGGCTAAAGAAGTAGATCCAAAATGGGAACTATTAGACATGAATAACACTAAATATGCTGAATTTTTACCCACAGAATACGTGGCAAAAAGTGACGTAATTTGGGGAGAAGTACCAATAATGAGTACAGCAGAAACAGAATCGTTGATTACATTAAAAAGACTTGAAGCAATAGCAGTAGTAGAAATTCAAAAGAAACTACCAAATGAAAGAACAGACTCACAGAAATTTGGAATGATTGTAAGTGCATATACTGAGAAACTTATAAACATTTACATTTTCCAAAATTCTTAATTTTTTTAAAACTTTATATTAAGGATAATCTGATATATTAACATGGATTCAAACTTCATTAACATTAATTTGGATAAGATTGATGATATTATACATTTAGAAGTTTTTAGTGATGAGCATTATGGAGATCCTAAAAGGGATATTGAATTATGTGAAAGAAGAGAAAAAGCACTATTAGATGATCCTAACAGATATACTGCATTTGGTGGAGATCAGTTTAACAATATTATGACTTGGGATCAAAGATATACGATAGACGAGGGATTACCAATGCCTTCACTTACTACAGAGGTAGAAACATGGGAAGAACACCATGCAGAATTATTTGATTTAAACAGCAGTTTAATTTCACAAAATAAAGCACCTAAGATTTGGTACGGACTTGCAGGGAATCACGAATACCAAGATAAAAATATAGATCATGCTTGGATGAACAAGTTGTTTACACCTAAACATATCAAATATTTGGGAAGTAAGGGTTGGATAGGACTTCAAATAAGCCATAATGACAAGCCATTGAGAAGATGGAAACTGTTTGTAGCACACGGATTTGGTGGGGGAGCAGCTTTGGAAAAACCATTGGAAGATATGAAAGTAAACAATTATGCAGATGTGTTCCTTATGGGACATTTACATAGAAAATTCATTACCCAACAGATTGTATATGATTATTCATTTGTAGAGCACGATTATGTTGAAAAAGAAGTTGTACTTGGTAATACAGGCACATTTGCTAACAGTATTCTCAAAGGTAGAGATAGCTGGTGGGAACACAGAAACAAGGCTGTACAGTCAAGACCGGGAACTATTACAGTCAGCTTTGATGCCTATGGTGGGAAGTTATCATGTCACTTATAGAAGATGATGATAACCTTAATGGATCTATTATAGGAAAGACAAATTCAGATGTATCAAACGAGCAAATATATAAACCAAAAACTATAATGCGGGATAGAATAATTGAGTATATATTAACACATGAAAAAGTACAAAAAGACGAATTATTCATACATATAAGTGGAAGTGGTGTGTGCAGTACAATCATATTAGGTCTTGTCAGGGCTGGTGTAATATTAGAAACAAAGTTTGATTGCGGAAATTGTGTTTGGTACTCGATAGATCAAGAAAAGATTAATATAGCCTAATGGTTTAAAATAGGCATGAAGTTTCCTCAATCTGGTAATAAAATATGGTATAATAGAGCCTTTTTATACTGGCACAGATATGCTCATGATCCAGATTTTTCTAGTGAATTGTTCTTTATTATGAATGAATTAGGATTTATACTACCTCGTGAGGGCAATCCTTAAATAGTTTTATTAATATAATTATTCATGTATATATCTGATAGGTTGGATCTTGAAGAAAAACTAGCTTCTTGGAAGGATAATCAGCCTAATTATTTATTTAGAGGAGTTGAATATAACCCTAGTGATAATGTTATTGCACAAGTATTAAGAGAAGAGGGTGGAAAAACCATTGAGGACTATTTCTTTGGAGCAAATATCATAACAACTGATGGAACATTTTTCTATTTAGAATTAATGGCTGGTGATTCACCAGCAAATCCTTTTACAGCTGGATCTATGGCAATAAATAATCCGGCATCAGCAGATTCACTAGCAGTTGGAGATAATTGGGCAGATGTCAGTTCACCTATTGCTAACAGTTTTGTAGCTGGTCAAAATATAACAGCAACTTATCCAAATCTAAATAATGGAGATGCTGGAAATCCCGGTGGTGGAGCAAGTATTCTAACTTGGAAACAAAGTTGGACAGGTGCTCAATTTATAAGTGGTGGTACTACCATTAAAGGTGGAGCAATAGTTAAAGACAATACCCCAACTGGTACAGATCCAATATTAAATCACTGGAACTTTTCAGTAGCTTTTGGTAAGTTAAACACAGAGCCATTAGACGTTTGGGTAAATCATTCACTGGTGGGTGTATAGCCTTGGATATTATAGACGTAGGTGAAACCGTATATTTTTCTAAGGGAAAGCCAAAGAAAAAAGGTACGGATTCAAATGCCTGATTTTAATTTATTTAATAATAAATTATCAGATTTGGAATTTCTAAGACAAAAAGAATTAGATGGTGATTTAATTAAAATAACTGGTACTAATAGTGGAACAGGTGATACAGTCTCATACGTGCCAGTAACAGGAAAAACATTCTTTCTGATTTCAGCTTCACTTACAGTCGAGAGTGTTGATCCCTTTGCTACTCAACATAGTGTTAGGGTTGAGTTACAAAATGATGGAACAACTAGAGATGGTTGGTTTCATTACCATGACAATTCTCCAAGTGAATTGTCTAGCCTCAAAAATGATTTTAATATGATTGGTGACTCCTTGGTAGGAGATTCTGCAAAGGCTTATAGTATAGATATAATCTCAAATAGTTTCTCTGAAACTATACGTGGAACAATAGTAGGATGGATTGAGGACACATGAAAGTTACAGTTATTGATTGCCCTAATTGTAAAGAACAGGGGAGAGGAGATTATCTTGGTGTTATTAGTGACGGCACTGGATATTATCATCTCCACAAATGCCTCAAATGCAAGCAACACGTTAGATATGACATTAAGAACGGAGTGAACTATGCCTGATTTTACTAATTTTAATTTTAGATTAGGACTAACTAAAACTGAGACATTATTTCCAACACAGGACAGGGTAATTGGCACAGTTAACAGGGAGTTTACGATGGATTCAAATTATTCTGTATATGTTTTACACGTTGCTACTTCAATACTCGGTGGAAGAAGTGTTGTTTCGGGTTCGGATTTTGGTAGCCCTGATAACGCCATAGATAGTAGTTACACACTACACGCAGCTAAAAATATACCCGCAGCTGATGTTTCAGAAAAAGAGCTTATTGTTGATTTTGGTAGTGATGCAACAAGAACAATCAGTATAAACACTGGTGGTAGGTCATTAGGTAGTAATGCGTCATGTGTTTGGAAATATTATTTAAGTGATGATGATATAAGTTATAGTGGTTCTACTACATTTCTTAATAAAACCTATGTTCCAACTGAGGAAAGAACAAACGATGATGATTTAGGCTCACTATCAAGTTTTAGATATTTAAAAATAACAGTCGCCTGTCCAAGTATTGTAGATGTTAATATTGATTTATTTGAGATATGGGAGCCATCAGTATCAGGTGGAGTGTCTGCACTCACGTTTGAAATTCTAAACGATGAAACATCAGCATGGCAGACTGTAGCAACAGCCACACAAATAACAGATCCAAGTACAGGTGTAATTACAGAAACGCTAAATAAATTCGATTTACCAAACTCTATAGCTGGAAAACTTCGATGTAAACTTGTCACAACAAATGGTTCTTCAAACGAAAGCGTGTTTATTATAAAACAAGGAAATACGGGGTTATAATATGCCTGATTTTTCGACCTTCCAAGGAAAGCCAAAAGAGATCGACATATTCAAAGGCATATATTCTCATCCAAATGCGACCACAGAATCAAATGCCCTTGAAATTACTGCCAACAAAAACAATGTAGAGATTTCCTTTGATATGATTAATATCACACAGGACACAACAATTCGAGTCTATGAGAAGGTTGATGATATAAACTATCGTTCAGTGTCACAAAAATTATGGACTACTGATTTTCCCACAAATGCCGAGGATGCTGTTGTTAATCTAAATGGAAAGGACATAGATCAGAAGGTGACATTTCAAAGTGCAGTCTTAGAGGGTTCTATTAAGAGTGTGCCACACGCAAGAGTTGAGGAAATAAGGAGTGATGACCAATGACTGAAATTCAAAATGCAGAGTCAAACCCTACAACATTAACCGAATTTAAGAGAACACAGCATGACATAACCACAACTACTGTTGACTTAGATTTGTTA
>Ga0209988_10000323_pt1 | contig 29121 bp, 21 predicted proteins | sample N075metaG_FD_183115 | JGI IMG/M metagenome (GOLD analysis project Ga0209988, IMG submission 183115) | Deep subsurface microbial communities from Kermadec Trench to uncover new lineages of life (NeLLi) - N075 metaG (SPAdes) (version 2) | ecosystem: Environmental > Aquatic > Marine > Ocean trench... | reverse complement strand
CCCCGATTCTCTGTGGGCCGTGTGAAGCAAGGTAGCCATGAGTCCGGCCGGGTTCTCTCGAAGCGTCGGGGTTCGGCAATACTCATCGGCCCGCGCAGCACCCGCGAGAAGCCCCGCCACATCCACGCCGGTCAGCGCGGCGGGAAACAGACCCACAGCCGAAAGGACCGAAAAGCGGCCTCCGACGCTCTCCGGAATCGAAAGACTCTCGATTCCCTCGGATTCCGCGATCGCACGCAGGGCTCCATGCTCCGGATCGGTGGTGAACACGAAATGCTCTCCCGCCTTCTCCGTCCCGACCTCCCCGATCAGCATCCCCTCGATCACCAGGTAGAGCGCCATGGTCTCGGCGGTGGATCCCGATTTGCTGACCACGTTGAAAAGCGTGCGTCGAAGATCGAGATGTTCCACGAGGTCCAACACGGCGCCCGGGTCCACGTTGTCCAGAATGTACATCCGTGGCCTACCGGCGCGCTCCTCATTCGAGCGCTCGTTCCACAGGGTTCCCAGCAGGCCATCTCGCAACGTCCGAGCCCCCAACGCGGACCCCCCGATTCCGATGATGACCAAATTCTCGAAACGCCCCTCCAGGCGCTGAGCAAGCTCCTGCGCGTGGCCCAACCCTTCCGAGTCGTACGGCAGGTCGAAAAATCCCATCTCACCCGAGCGCCGAGAGGCCTCGACCTGCTCATGGGCCGTGCGGAAGCGATCGGCCAGGTCCGCCCCGAGACGATCCGCGTCGACGCCGCCCGTGCCCAGGCGTTCCTCCACCATGTTTGAGAAATCGAGAGTGATGGGGGTCATGAGATCTCGATACTCAGACCGTCGTAGGCCGGGGCGACACCTTCGGGGAGCCGATCCACCAATTCCTGGTGCCCCACTCGATGGGTCAGATGGACGAGGTAGGTGCGCTCCGCACCCACGACTTTCGCCGCTTCGACGGCTTCCTCCACGTTGAAATGAGTCGGATGCGGCCGGCCGAACCACAACGCGTTAAGTACAAGAACGCTCACACCCTTCAGGGTTTTCAGCGCCGCCTCCGGTAGTTCCTTCGCATCGGTGACGTAACCGAGGGACCCGACGCGAAATCCGTAAACGGAGATCGGCCCGTGGGGCACCACCACCGGCTCGAAGCGGTGACCGAGAATCATCGTGGGCTCGGCGGGCCCAAATGGGTTGAGGCGAATACGAGGCTTTGTCGTTCCCTCGGGAGGCTGAAAATCATCGTCGAAAATATACGAGAACCGGGTTCGAAAGAGGTCCTCGTACTCCTGTGGAACGAAAGCAGGTATGTCACGCCGCTGTCGAGCCGTGAAGGCCCGGAGGTCGTCGATACCATGGAGATGGTCGGCATGGCTGTGCGTATACCACACCGCGTCGACGTTGCCGACACCGGCGGCTAGCAACTGGAGGCGGAGCTCGGGGGGCGTATCGACCAGAACCGTGCCTCCCTCCAACTCGAGCAGAGCCCCGTGCCGCGTCCGCTTGTCCCGGGCGTCCTCTGACGTACAGACGTCGCAATCGCACCCGACGACCGGCACGCCGAAAGAGGTTCCCGTCCCGAGGAATGTGAGTTTCATGAGTCCAAGGCGGCTAGGCATTAGGAGGCTCGTGGAAGCTGCCCCGGGGTGATGTGAAGAACAAGGCCCCCGACGGCCCGAAACGTAAATCGCTTGCGCGCGGGGTCCCTGGGCCCAAAGCTCTCGGCATCATGACTATCAGACTGATCTCAGACGCGGACTCCCTCGGTGAGTTACAGGAGGGCCTGACGGGCGAAAACCGGGTGGCCGTCGACCTCGAAGCAGCCGGCTTTCACCGTTATTCGGATCGGGTCTGCCTGCTTCAGGTGAGCACAGCCGGCCAACACTTTGTCGTCGATACGCTTGCCGTCGATCCGTCGGGGGTGCTCCGAGGCCCCATGGAAAGCCCGACGGTGACGATTCTCCTTCACGGTGGAGATTACGATCTTCGGCTTCTGGACCGGGACCTGGACCTGCATCCGGTGAAGCTGTTCGACACCCAGACCGCCGCGGCCCTGCTCGGAGAGCCGTCGTTGGGGCTCGCGGCCCTCCTGCAAAAGTACCTCGATGTCCACGTGTCCAAGAAATACCAGCGCGCGGACTGGGCCCAGCGCCCTCTTCCCGCCGAGATGCTGGACTACGCCGTCTCGGACACCCGCCATCTACACGAGTTGGCCCGCATCCTTATCGAGCGGTTGGAGGCGGTCGGGAGAATATCCTGGGCGGAAGAGGAATCAACCCTCATGGAGGCGTTACGGTGGAACTCCACCGGCGACGTCGATCCCGTCACGAGGATCAAGGGCGCGCGGAATCTCGAGGTCCGAGACGTAGCGCTTGTCCGCGAGGCTTGGTTGTGGAGGGATGAGGTCGCCCGGGCACGGGATCGCGCGCCATTTCGAGTGGCGGGAGACCCGGCGCTCCTCGAGGTCGTGGGTGAGCGGCCGCGAAACGTTTCCGCGCTCGGGCGCATACGTGGTTTTTCGTCGCAGCTCGCGGAGCGGTCCGGCAAGGAGCTACTCGACCGGCTCGAGCAGACCGATCGGCTCGACGATTCCGAACTCGTGGGTTATCCCCGCGGGCCGGCCGGCCCGCGCCGCGCCAGTCCCGAGGTGGAGGAAATCGCCAACCGCCTCAAGGCCGTTCGCAACGAGGTGGCGGTGACCCTCGGCATCGACCGGGGCGTCCTTATGTCGAACACCGTGATCCTGGAAATCGCACAGGTAAACCCGAGTTCGGTGGAGGAACTGGCGGGGGTCCCAGGGGTGAGGCGCTGGCAATCGGAGACGTTGGCGGACCGGTTTCTCGGGGTCCTCTAGGGAAGCTCCGCGAGCCTGCCTCTAGGCCACGTCCTCCTCTTTCCGCTTGCAATCGATGCAGTACCGCGCATGCGGAAGCGCGTCGAGACGCTCGTACCCGAGTGGGGAGCCGCAAGTGTGGCAGTTCCCGAAGGTGCTCGGGTCATTGTACATACGGCGCAGCGCCTCCTCGAGACGATAGATGTAGCGGCCTTCCTTGGTCGCGAAGAGTGCGGCCTTCTCACGCTCCATCGCCTCGGTCCCCTGATCCGCCATGTGGTCGGTGTAGGCGGATAAATCGGAGTCCATCGTCTCCCGGTCGAGCTTGGAAATCCGGTCGAAGAGCCCGAGCGCCTTGAGCGCCCTTGCCCGCTCGTCCATGAGCCGGCCCTCGATATGTTCGAGTTGCTTCTTGGTCAACATTCTGGATACGTATCGGGTTCGAATGTGGAGCCGCCCCTCCGACTCGCCCTGGGTCGAAGAAATTAATCGAAACGGAAAATGTCGTCTATATCATTCTTCCGCATCATTCTTCCGCCGACGTTTTGAAAGCGACCGCCGCACCAGGATTGGAGCGGATGGTGCATCGTCTCGCACGAGTCCCCCGCCACAGGATGGCACCGGAGGGGATCCCCACCAATGTGCGAGGGTAGTGCCGTGTCCTGAACCGAGAGATCCCCAGGCTCGCGCGGGGTCGTTCCGTTTCGGGCCTGAATCCTGAAGTGTTGGGAAACCAAAAGTGGAAAACATCGAGTGCAAGCGCTGTGGCGCGGATAAACCGAAGCTGGCCAAGGCTCCCTTCCGAACCGAGTTGGGGACAACCATACAGGACCAGATCTGCACGAAATGCTGGGCGGAGTGGCTACAGCACCAGACCCTCCTGATCAATCACTACGGGCTGGACCCCCGCGACAAGAAGGCGCGGGAGTTCTTGTACGGTCAGATCGAGACGGTACTGCTGGGTGGCGGAGAGGGGAAAGGGATCGATACCTCGCAGCAGGGCGAGATCGAGTGGTAGCTGCTAGCGGCGTCCTGCGATCGGGCCCGGAAAAAACGGAACACTAACTTCCCGGTACGACCCTGGCCCGGCATGCCTCGTCCCAATCCAACCGGACCAACATGCCGCCGGCCCAAGACGCCTGAAGCTGGACCGCACCGGGGCAGCGTGCATCCAGTTCGTCCAGCGCCTGCTGATGGACCAGCCCGGCGTTCTCCAAAACGACATATTCGATTCCGGACACGGCCCAGACCGCAAATTGCTCCTGGGGTGTCCCCCAGATCGGGCCGTCCGCTGCCGGCCGAAAACGGGCACTGGGTGCTACACGGCGACCCGTGTGAAGGGCCAGGCCAGCCCACATTTCGGGGGCCCCCACCACGCCGTTCGGGGGCACTCGTTCATATATGGCCGGCACCGCCCGGGCGAGCATGAGCTCCCGTACTCGGAGAGGCTCCACGTGCCGTCCGCCACCGAGACCCATCACGCTCACAGAACCCAACCAAACGATCCAACCCAAACCCAGTGCGCCGACCAGTAGGCCACCTCGATTCGGTCGCGCGCCATGGATGAGGATTCCATGAGTGAGCCGCTCCGCTTCGGGCCTGAAGCCGGCCACCAAGATCATGCCCAGGATGGGGATGAGCGGCATGGTCAGGCGGATTTCCTGATAGGGCCACAGCCAGAGCATCCCGATGAGGAGAGCCGCGGTAAGAATTGGCGTCCAGGTCAGGACCGAGAGGCGGCGCACCCCGGCGAAGAACACCCCACCCCCGAGCACACCGAACAAGACCGCGGCCCACCCACCGGCACCTGGAAAAAGGAGCCCCACGATTTGGCCCGCCAGCGCGATGAGGCGCGTTACCAAGACGCCGAAGGATCCGCCTTCCCCACCGGCCTGGTCCGCGAGCCAACCGACATACGGACCGAGGGTGTCCCGCAGGGGAGGGGGAATCGCTGCCGCCGCTCTGCTCGACCAGAACATCCATGGCGCGATGATCAGCGCCGCGCCGGCAGCACTCCGGAAGGCCCAGACCCTCCTGCCCCGCATGAGCAAGGCCACGGGCACGGCGAGCCCCACGGCGAGCCCCATGGTTCGCGTGTAGTAGGCGACCGCGAACGCGGCTAAGAATCCGCCGAGAGAACGCCACGTAGGTCGGACCTCCAGCCGGGAGCCGGTCCAGAGCGCCGCCACCAGCGTGACCAGGAAGAGTGGCTCGGAAAGCGGCACAAGAGCCAGTCGCCACAAATCCGGAAGTAACCACAGCAGGGCCGTCGTAGCGACCGCACTCCGCCATGAGAAGTCCAGCCACCGCAGATAGGCCACGAACAGCCCGCCACTCGATGCGACGAAAAGCACGTTGAAGAGAGAGGCCAGGGAACCCTGCCCCACCGCCTCCGGCGCCACTCTCCATAACAGCGCGAGGAAGAGCGGATATAGGGGCGGAAACTTCGCCCCAGGCGGGGACCCGGGAACCTGCGAGTATCGCAGTCCCTCGCCATCCGCGAGGGATTTGCCAAGAAGTAGATATGCGCCGTCGTCGTGCCAGACACCGGGTGCCACGGCTTCCCAGACCAGGACCCCAACCAGGCCGAGGCCCACCGCCACCATCAGGGGGCCGAGCAGAGCCAGGCCCGGTTCCTTCTGTGCGGTCGGCTCGCTCATCGGAAGTCCGGAATCAGCCCAGCAATACCGCCTCGATGTCCACGAGCGCCTCCTCGAGCGTCGCCTGTTCGATCGTGAGAGGAGGCGCGAACCGTATGACCTGGTGATGCGTCTCCTTCGCAAGAATCCCCTTGGCCTGAAGGGATTCGCAGAAGGGCCTCGCGGTGCCCGAGGATTCCTTGATCACGACGCCGATCATGAGGCCGCGCCCGCGAACCTCCTCCACGTGAGGGGAGCCGATGTCGCGGAGCCGCCCCATGAACCACGTGCCGAGCTCGTCGGAGCGTTCCGAAAGCTTCTCATCCAGGATGACGCGGAGTGAAGCACGGCCGACGGCCGCGCCGAGCGGGTTTCCTCCAAACGTCGAGCCGTGGTCACCTGGCTGGAAGACGTCCATGATCTCGGCATCGGCGATGGCCGCCGAAACCGGGTAGACCCCGCCGCCCAACGCCTTTCCCACGATGAGGACGTCCGGGCGGACATCCTCCCACTCGCAGCAGAAGAGGCGTCCGGTCCGTCCGAGCCCCGTCTGGATCTCGTCCCCCATGAACGCGATGCGTCGGTCCCGACAGATCTCGGCGGTCCGGCGCAGGTATCCCTCCGGCGGCACGACCACACCGCCTTCGCCCTGGAGTGGCTCGACCAGAAAACCGACGGTGTTCTCGTTGACGGCCGCCTCGAACGCATCTGCATCACCATAGGGGACCAGCACGAAGCCGGGTGTGAACGGCCCAAATCCGTCGCGGTACTGCTCCTCGGAACTGAAGCCGACGATCGTCGTCGTCCGCCCGTGAAAGTTGTTTTCACAGACGATGATCTCGGCTTTACCCGCCGCTACCCCCTTCACCTTGTACCCCCACTTCCGGACCGCCTTGATCGCGGTTTCCACAGCCTCGGCACCCGTGTTCATCGGAAGGGCTTTTTCGTACCCGGTGGCCTCACAGAGCTCGCGCACGAAGGGTCCCATCTGGTCGTTGTGAAACGCCCGTGAGGTCAAGGTCAGCCTCGACATCTGCTCCTCGGCCGCGGCCATGATGGCCGGGTGGCGGTGTCCCTGATTCAGGGCCGAATAGGCGGAGAGCATATCGAGATACCGATTCCCATCCACGTCCCAAACCCACTCGCCCTCGCCGCGCTCCAACACGACCGGAAGGGGCTTGTAATTGGCGGCGCTGAACTGGTCGGCCTCGGTGAGATAAAAATCGGTCTTCGATGCGCTGGCCTGGGTCATGGCACTACTCGTGTGATAACGTGGCTACTGCAGAGATAACGTGGCTACTGCAGAGGAGGGTAAGAGAATGCACGTCCGATCATGGTCACGGCACCGGCAGATTTCAAGGGCTCGAGCGGTTTCTGGTCAGCGGTTCCGGTACACGACCTCCGCCACCACGTCTCCGACCATCAGAAGGGTCCGGGCACTCGTGTTCCCCGGCACGTCCCGGGGCGTGTGCCAGAAGCCGTTCCCGGGCCCATAGTCGAAGTCGATGAGGTTCGCCACCGGAATCCCGGCATCGTTGAATGGAACGTGATCGTCGATCACCCTCACGGTCCGATCCATAGGAAAGAAACGCCGGTATCCCAGGTCGGCCGCGATGCCCCAGACGCGTTGCACCACCTGACCCGCACGCTCCATCGAGTAAGCCTCGACGGGAAAAGCGGGATCGGCATCCGCGACCATGTCGAGGAGGATCCCAAAAGCGGGCGGATTCTCGTTCCCTATCCCGGCTACGTAATGCCGGGCGCCCAAAAACATGTCGTCTGTGGACGGTCCATAGTCCTCTCCGTCGGTGAAAAGGAGCTCCACACCCCCGGGCGGAGGCTGCTCGTTGAACATTCGGGCCAACTCCAGCAGAATCGCGGTGCCCGAGGCGCCGTCGTTGGCACCGGGTACCGGCTCCTCGCGGTCGGTCGCCTCGGAACTCTGGTCCGCCTTCGGCCGCGTGTCCCAGTGGGTGAGGAGTAGGAGCCGTGACCCGTCGGCGGGACCGAACCGAGCGATCACGTTGGTCAGAGCCAGCTCGTGGCCCTCCCCGGTCACGTGCTCGAACGGGTCGAGAAATACCGTGTCGGCGAGGGCTCGAAGTTCGGTCTCCAGCCACTCCAACTGCTGAGCATGGCCCGCGGAGCCCGGGATGCGGGGCCCGAAGGCCACCTGTCTTTCTAGGTCCTGAAACGCACGGTCCGCATCGAATGACGGCCGCTCGACCCGGACCGTGACGCTGCTCCCTTCGGAATCACCCCCACCACACGCGGCGACCGCAAGCGGCAAAGTGGTTACCAGCACTGCCCACCGCTTCATCGCAACGGTCCTACACTCATTCGCCCTCTTCCATGACGGCCACTTTTTGGGCCGCATGTTCTCGCATCTTCAGGGTCATCGAATAAAAGCCGTTCCTTCGATTGACCGAGATATGCTGCCCCAGGTCCAGCCGTTCGAAGAGCCCCTGCACGTTGGTCGTAAGAATCTCCTCGGCAGTCTTGCCGGAGTACAGCATGAGAAGCACCGCGATGAGTCCTTTGACGATGTGCGCATCGCTGTCCGCGCGAAATACGACTTCGGAGGGCTCGGAGCCCCCGACGGTGACGAGCCAAACCTGACTCATGCACCCCGGAACCAAGTGCTCCTCATCCCTGAATTCTTCCGGGTAGGGCTCCAGCTTTCGCCCGAGCTGGATGAGGTATCGATAGCGGTCCTCAGAGGAGCGCAACCGGTTGAAGCGCTCGGCGAATTCGTCAGGAGTCATGATGCGTGGTCGTCGCAGACGCAAAGGTCCAGGTCAGTGAGGGGCGGGGTCAGCCGGCCGCTGAACGGATGGATCCGCTGCTCAACGAAATCGCCTCCAGAGCGCTGAGAAGCTCCTCAGCGACAAAAGGCTTCTGGAGGAACGGAATATCATACCGCTGACAGAGAAGCGCTTCCTCCTCATCCAGTGCCGTCCCACTCATGACCACAGCTCGTGTGTCAGGGTATTTCTTGAGAAGGCTCACCGCGAGCTCCACACCTTCACCGTCGGGCAGGATGTGGTCCAACACCAACAGATCGGGCACCTCTTTCTCGACTTCGAGCAGAGCATCCTTGACCGTGGTGCCGACCACAACCCGATGGCCCTCATCGCTGAGGACCCGCCGCAGCCAACCCAGCACGGCCTCGTTGTCGTCGATCGCGAGCACGGTCCGAGGGATCGCGGGGAGTGGCGTCCCACCGACGGCGAGGAGGGTCAGATGGTCCCCGTCTTCGTGGAGGTCCACGGTGACTTGCGCCCCGGGCGTGACCTCACCATTTGCGACCATAGCGGCCAGCGGCTGGGTCAAATGGACGTGGATGATCCTCCTCAACTCCCTCGCACCGTACTCCATGCTGGTCCCCTTTTCGAGCATGAAGAATCGAGCCGCTGGAGCCACCTCGATGTCGAACGACCGGCTGCCGAGTCGGTTCTGGACGTGCCGCTGTAGCTCGACCACGTGTTGTTCGAGGATCGCCACCAGAGACTCGTTATCCAACGGACGATAGGTAATGACGGCATCGATCCGGTTGACGAACTCCGGAGAGAAGTGACGCTGGACCGCCCTCAGGCCGACACGCTCCAGGTGCGCGGAGAGCTCCGCCCCCGGGCGCCTCGGCGGCGTGTCGAAACCCAAACCCGGATTTAACTCGGACACCATGTCCCTCGCCCCGAGGTTGCTGGTGAGGAAAATGAGCGACTTTTCGAAGTTCACCTCGCCGCCGTCTCCGAGCCGTAGCGTGGCCTTGTCGAGCACGCCGAGTAGAAGTTGAGACAACGATGGCGCCGCCTTCTCGATTTCGTCGAAGAGAATGAGCGAGAGGTCGCAGTCGGAGCTCGTCGCATCGTCGAGGACGATTTGGTTCAGCCGCGGCTCGGTCTGGGCGTGCCCCACGTAACCCGGGGGAGCCCCAATGAGCTTGGCCACCTCATGCTCGCTCTGAAACTCACCACAATCGATTTTGACGATGCAGCGCGCATCCCCGTGTAGGACTTCGGCAAGCGCCTCGACGGTTCGGGTCTTCCCCGTTCCCGTCGGTCCGAGCAGAAGAAATACACCCACCGGGCGGCCCTCCGGGGCGAGCCCCGACCGGTGTAGTTGGATGCTCGGTACGATATGCTCGAGGGCGTGGGCCTGGCCCACGACCCGGCTCGAAAGAAGCCCGATCAGTTCGTCGGTGCGGATGGCCGCCGACGGGCCGCTTTCTGGTGCTCCAGGCTCACTCACGTGAAATCTCCCACTTGGACCCTTTAGTACCTAATCCTATGTAAACCCCAAGGGAGGGAAAAGAACCGGGCCCGCACCGCCCCAGGCGACGCGGGCCCCGTTGATGGGCGGTGGTTTCCGGAATCGGGTTCAGCGAAGCGAGGCGGGCGCCCTCATCCACATTCGCTGTATCCGCAGATGTGGCACTTCACACAACCCTCCTCGAACGAGAGTTGGCCAGCGCCGCATTCCGGGCAGCTGCCGAAAAAATTGGTATGAGCCCCGGCACTGGAAGAAAACTGCGGCTGAGCCCCACCCGCATCGCCACCCGCATCGACCGAAGCACCCAGCGGAAGCATCTCCTGCACACCTTCCTTCTCCTCCAAGTACCGTTCGATGGCCTGGCCGATCGCGTCCGGAAGCGAGAGGACCTTGTTCGGACCTACCCCTACGGCACGATCGGAGGAAACGCCCCGAAGTTGGTCTTTGACCGCCGAGACCGGAATTCCGGAACGGAGCGCCAGGGAAATCAGCCGCCCGATCGCCTCGGCGTCCGCCGTCGCCGCGCCTCCCGCCTTCCCGAGCGTACAGAACACCTCGAAAGGGCGACCCCCGTCGTCCTCGTTGATCGTGACATAAAGATCACCGAGCGGCGAGTTCAACTTGAGCGTACGCCCCCGTAGCATGGAGGGGCGCTGACGCTTGTGGCGAGAGGCGGCAGCGGTTAGATCATTTTCGTCGCGGTCGCGGTAGAGCTGATCGAGTTCCATCCGGAGCCCGTGAAGAGACTCCCGCGCATCCGCAAGCTGCTGTTCGAGAGCCTCTACGTCCCCGCTTCCAGCCTCCTGGCCCTCAGTGGACTTCCCGGTCTTTCCGGTCGACAGCACCTGACCCGACCTCGATCCGTCGCGGTACACGGTGACGCCTTTGCAGTCGAGTTCATACGCGAGCTGATAGATCTTCCGGACGTCGTCCTCGGTGGCCTGCGCCGGGAAGTTCGTGGTCTTGGAGATGGCGGAATCCGTGTGCTCCTGGAACCCCGCCTGCATGCGAACGTGCCATTCCGGGGAGATGTCGTGCGCGGTCTTGAAGACGGCCTGCACCTCTTGCGGAACCTCGGGGAAGTGGATGTGGCCCTCCTCCGCGATACGGGCCATAAGTTCCTCGGAGTACCACCCCTCGGCCTGGGCACGAGCCACGAACGCGGGGTTCACGTCCGGCATCATGGAGTCCGCCTGGTGGCGCATGAAAGCGACGGCGAAGATCGGCTCGATTCCTCCGGAACAGCCGGCGAATATTGAAATGGTGCCCGTGGGCGCCACCGTGGTGAGATTACAGTTCCGGAGCCTGCGCATCTCGCGAATACGCTGTCCTGCGGCGTCCCGGGCGCATTGATCGTCCGGACCCCAAATCGATTCCTCCCAGGCCGGGAAGGGCTCGCGAGCCTCGGCGAGGTTTTCCGACGCGTTGCGAGCCTCGTCGTTCAGGAAGCCCATCACCTTGCGACCCATTTCTACACCCTCAGCGCTGTCGTAGGGTATGCCGAGCGCGATGAGCATGTCGGCCCAGCCCATGACCCCCAACCCGATTCGGCGGATGGTGTGAGCCAGGTCGGTGATATCCTGCAGTGGGTATTGGCTCGCGTCGATGACGTTGTCCAAGAAATGCGTGGATAGATGGACCGTCTGGCGAAGCGCATCCCAGTTGACCGCCTCGGCCGGATCGCCACCGGGTATAGGATCCGCTAGGACGAAATGGGCAAGATTGATGCTTCCCAGGTTGCAGACGTCGTACGGCAAAAGCGGTTGCTCTCCGCACGGATTCGTCGCCTCGTAGGAACCGAGCGCGGGCACCGGGTTGAAGGCGTTTGCGCGGTCGATGAAGAACGTCCCCGGCTCGCCAGTTTTCCATGCGCCATGGATGATCAGGTCGAAGATCTCACGGGCATCATCTTGCCCTATGACCTCTTGGGTCTTGGGGTTCACGAGGTCGTAGCGTTCTCCCGCCTTGACCGCCTCCATGAACTTGTCGGTCAGGGCCACGGAGATGTTGAAATTAGTGATCCGGGAGGTATCGTTCTTGCAAGCGATGAACGAGCGGATGTCGGGATGATCCACCCTGAGGATCCCCATGTTCGCCCCCCGCCGAGTCCCGCCCTGCTTCACGACCTCTGTGCTGGCGTCATAAAGCGTCATGAACGAGATCGGCCCCGACGCCACACCCATCGTCGATTTGACCTGTGCACCGGTCGGGCGAAGTCGTGAGAAGGAGAAGCCCGTTCCCCCCCCCGACTGATGAACGAGCGCCATCGCCTTGAGCGTATCGTAAATGCCGCTCTTGCCATTGGAGAGAGCGTCATCCACAGGGAGAACGAAGCAGGCGGAAAGCTGTCCCAAAGGCCGGCCGGCGTTCATCAGCGTCGGCGAGTTCGGTTCGAACATGCCCGTGATCATGAGATCGTAGAACTGGCGGGCCAACTCTTCCACCGCCGCCTCGGAGGCCCCGTATTCCCGGTCCACATTCGCGATGACCTTGGCCACCCGCCAAAACATGACCTCCGGCTCCTCGGTGGGCGTCCCTTCAGCGTCCTTCTTCAGATACCGCTTGGCCAGGACGATCCGCGCATTTTCCGTGAGATCCGCCAAGGGCATGTCTGCGGGCAGCGGTTCGTCGAAGTTCGTACGCTCGGACTCTGGGGCCTCCCGCTTCATACCTAGCCTCTCCGTGCAAAAGTGTGGAAAGGCGGTGGAAGCCCTCCCTGGAAGTATGTGGAAAACCGACGAGAACCCGCCTCGCCAGGGCACGTCCTATGTGGAAAAATGCCCGAAGCACCACGAAATGTTGCGGCCGTACAACCTACACCCCCTATATCTTGTGGTCAAGTATGTTGATGGGAAGTCTGGGGCGGCGCTACTTCTGGAAGAATCTGCTGTACAACCGGCACCCCCCTCGGTACGATTTGAATAGATTCCCATGTTCAGGATTCCAGCCTCGGCACCCTATTGGAGGGCGATGCGTGAAAAGGAAAATCCGGCGCGGCATCGAGATCGCACTTCCCCTCTTAGGCATGGGGATCATCTTCGGGTCCGTCCTCTTCGGACCGAGCAGCCTTCAGCTCCAGGTACTCCTCGTCCTGATCGGGGTCCTGATTCTCGAGGCGGGGGTCTGGGGGCTCACGAGCGGGATCCTACCGAACGAGCGCCGCTATCTGGCTCTGCGTGAAGAAGGGGACCATTTCATGGGTCTGATCCGTTTGCTCAACGCGGCTGCCGTCGCGAGCGACGCAGGCGAGGAAGACGACGCGCGCTTTCAAGAAACCAGGGCAAAGATGCACACCTCCGTGGAACGCATGGCCGAACTCGCGGGGCAGGACGATTTAGCGAACGCGGAGGCGGCGGAAGCATTCGTGGCGGAGGCAGAATCTTTGGCGGAGGAAGCCGACGCAGAAGCGGAAGCGGCGCCGGAAGCGGAGGAAGTCGAAGCGGAGGAAGCCGAAGCAGAGGAAGCCGAAGCAGAAGACACCGAAGCAGAAGACACCGAGCCTGCTGCCCACGAGCTCAACTAGAAGGCGGTCCCCAAGCGAAGATAGAACGGACTGCCTTCGCCGGAGTTCAATCGAAGGGCCGCCCCGAGCCGAAAGAACATGCGCGTCGAGAACAACGCCGTGATCGAGGCCTGAAGCTCGGCGCCCACCGACGCCAGCGCGTTGCGTCTCGGGTTTTGGGGGCTGCCACTCGAGGGACCGGCCTCGCCCCATGCATTCCCGGCATCAATGAAAAGGGCACCGCTCACTCGGTCCATGTGCAGGGGCCAGAGGCCGAGGCCGTGGTGTACGTTGATCAGCGGAAAGCGGTACTCCCCGGACACGGACCAGGCGTACCTCCCGGTACGTCGGCCCTCGAAGTAACCCCGAACCGGGAACAACAGCCGGGAGCCCCCGAACAACGCCGCACCGGTCAGCCTCTCCGGGCGTCCATGAGCCCCGCCGACGGAGAAATGAAAGGCGTCGGCCCCCGGGCCATTGGCGGCACCGAGGGAGATGCGGGCAGCCAAAACGTGATTGGAAAAGCCGGGCCCGGAGAGCGACTGGTAAGCTTGGAAGACACCCGTGGCCTCTCTGAACGACCGGTCGAACCCGACCGAGCCTCGGAGCGTGTCGTCGAGAGCCAACTCTCTCCGAGCTCTCCCCTGGATGGATGCCAGCACCCCCGCCTCCCCGCTCGTCGAAAATGCGAAAGCCCGGGCCGTGCTGAACGAGGCGCCGACTTGGGCCTCACCGAGCCGCCGGCGCGGCCGGAAGATCGAGATCAGGCTGGGCTCGAGATCCGTCTCCAAGAACTCGCGATCGTCCCAAATGTGGGCTACGGCGAAGGATATCGCGGTGCTATTTCGAACCCTCCGACGGCGTAGGGTACCGGAGGCTCTGGCCACCCGCTCCCTCTCGGCTACATACAACACCTGGTTGCCACCGGACGGCAACGCGACGTCGAAGGGCCCGTCGACCGTGTGACTCTGGAAGGCGGACAGACCCAAGAGCGGGTTGCCAAGGCCCGAATAAGCATAGGCCGCCGCCGCATCGGTCCGCCCGCTGGTACGGAAACGGGCGACCACGCCGTACCGGTGCCGTCCGACCAGATCGCCCCCGCTGGTTCGTACTCCGAGCGCCGGACCCAAAACCTCCGTGTTGCTTCGCCCACCGACCTGGTCAGGCCGCATCAGGCCCGAGGAATAGGAGGGTTCCCAGAAATAGGGACGAAGCGTGGAGAGCGCGCTGTATGGCCCCGCTTCTCCGCCAATCTGAGCGCTGGGGCTTGCCGGCTGGTCGTCCGGCCTCCCTCCCAGAGCAAATCCGGGCTTCATGGGAAACGGATCGAACCACGTCCGGGGATCGAACGGAACCCGTTCGATGGTCCAGCCGATCTTGTGATAACTGGAGAAATAGATCCATTCGCCATCGGGGCCGACCGAAGGGTGGGCCGTGCCGCCCAGGACGTTCGTCACCTGTCTCAACGACCCCGGCGTCCCGAGTTCAGAATCGATTTCGGTGGCGTATAGGTTGGGGATCCCGCTCCGGTCCGACGACCACAGGAGCCAGCGGCCATCCGGAGACCAGGTCGGAGCCTGATCTATCGCCCGGTCGTTCGTGATCCGACTGACCACGGCCCCTTCGGTGTTCAATACCACCACATCGTAGAAGGCCCCCCGGCTCCACCGCGACGCGGCGATCCAGCGGCCGTTCGGGGACCACGCAGGGTAGGCCCAATACACATCGTCGAGAAACGGGGTGAGGCCCAGGATATCGCCGGTCTCGAGGTCCACCCGGACCAAGCGGTTCGTCCCACCCCTGGATTGAACGGCCACCACTGTCCGACCGTCGGGCGAGGGGGTGGGATAATCCAAGCGAGCACCCCGAGTGATCCTGCGTTTTCGGCCCGCGGGGTCGATTCGGAACAGATCGGATCGGATCCGAAACGGATCGGTGAACTCCAGCTCGGACACCACGAGAGAACCATCTCGGAGCCATGCGAAGTCAGATAAGTTACTCAAGCGAAAGAGCTTGCGGTCGTTCGAACCGTCCGGCTCACTCACGCGCATCTGGATGTCCGTCCGTCCGTCCGAACGTCCGAACGCCAACCGAGTCCCGTCGGGCGAGACGGACGGAAAGAATGCCCGCCGCCCCTCCGTGGCGAGAGGCTCGCCTAGGGTAAGCGGAGCGGCAGCGGCCAATGAATCGGCCAAGGCCTCGAACCGGGCCTTCAACTCCGTCTCCCAGACCTCCCACATCGTCGAAAAGCTGACACCGAAAGCGTGCTTCGCACCCGAATTCACTCGATAGGGAAACCATTGGCGTGCGATCGCATCGGCGAAGGCGCCGAGGCGATCCTCCCCGTACGTCTGGCTCAGGTGGTCGAAAAAGGCGGCCCCGTATACGTAGACCCGACTTCCCGCCGGCCAATTCGGCGAGGGTCCCGTGACCTGATCCAAGCTCTCGAGACCATCCTCCAACACCGCGGTACGAAGAACCATGTCGACGTAGGTCCCCCGCAGACGGCCCGCCCTGGTGAGCGAAGACTCGTAATAGGTCGCCAAGCCTTCGGTCGTCCAGAGCGGAATATCAAAACTGGGAAAGCCCGGCCACCCGGCCTCCCCGCGGCCGAACACACTTCTGAGCAGAGATCCGAGCGGGCCCGTGTGATCCAACTGAAAGACGTGAACGAGCTCATGGGTGATGACGAGCTCCATCCAGTCGTCGAAGTGGGAAAGCGGACCTCCCGCCATCGGTGGACGAGCGAACACGACGATCCGGTTGAACGGAACCGCGGTGGCAAACCCGTTACTCGTGTCGGTGTGGTCCGTCAGAAGGAGCTGGATGGGCCCAGCCGGAGGATCGAGGAAGGCCTCGCTGAGCGCCTCGAACGCCCGCTCGGCCCGGGCCGCCGCTCTCCGCGCAAAGGGCTCCATGCCCTCCGGAAAGGTGACCCGGAAGTGAGAGGTTTCGAAGCTTCGCCAGGACTCGTCGGGTGGCACCTGGGCCGTCACCGGCCGCAAAGCCCCCGCAACGCCAGTGGCCAACCAACACAACAGGCTCAGAATGCGTCGGCACATCTTCCCTCGCTGACCGGGAGGCCTAGGCCTCTTGTCAAATGCGCTGGTCATCCTCACCCTTCGAAGCGTTGAACCATCCATCAGAGTTTCCGAGTGATCGAGGGCATGCCCGAACCGTCGAAAAGCATCTGGTACCATCTGGGTTATGCGCTCGAGTCGGCCCGCCGCGGAGCCCAGGCGGTCCAAACCGCCGGAAAAGCCCAAAGGGGCGGAAAAGGCCGGTCCGGCGGGAAAGGCCGGGTCGCCAAGCGCGCTCGTTCTAACGTAAGAGACAGGTCGGCCGAGCTCAGGCCCGTTTCGTCGGCCGTGGATCAACTCATCGCGACCGGCACCGGCATTCTCGGCGATCGGCTGTTCTCCCTCGTGGCCGGGCGGCGACCCGGAGGGTTGCGTCTGACGCGCGCGGCCCTGGCGGGCGCCGGCGCAGCCCTGGCGCTCAGCCTGTTTCGGAATGGAACGAACGGGAAGCCGGGAGTCGGACAGAGCCCGCACGACCCGACCGCTGACATCCTCGCGGGAGCGGCCCGTGGCATGCTCTACGGAGCCGTTCTCGAACCCCGGCTTCCGGGATCGCCACTCCTTCGTGGGGCCACCTTCGGCATCATGGAGTACGTGACCTCGCCATTCGGTGGCCTCGACGGCATTCTCGGTGCTTCCAGCCCTCATCGAACTCTGCCGATTTTGGCCGCGCTTTTGGGTACAGGTGATTCAGAGGACGGCTCGGAGTCCGTGTCCATGGCCCACCATATCGCGTTCGGGGTCACGCTCGGGCTACTCTACGGCGAGGGAAGCGCGAGAAGAGGCAGGCGCGCCGCCGAGTAGGCGGGTAGGAGCCTGGGCTCCGTGCGTACCATACGTTGCGGGCAAGCGGCCAGTGCGATGGTTGACGCACCGTCGCCCCCATCTACCCCGTCGGGCGGATCCACCGCATCCTCGACGATTCCGAGAATCTGGGTCCGGAGCTCTCCCTCGCCCACACCCGCAAGGCCGCAGAACGCCCATGGACGATCGCGGACCACTGCCCCGACATACGCCCCGCCGAGGCGATCTATCCGATCGAGCACGACGTAGGAGACCCCCACCTCACGGGCCTCGCGGAAGAAGCGCTCGGGGTCGGGACTCAGCGGATATGTGCGGCTTCGTACGCCCGAGAGCGTATAGAAAATACGGGGTTTTCGGCTGAATACCGCCGACCCGTCGGGAAGGTTCTCACCGACCCAACGCGCGGCAGAAACGAACTGCTGGAAGCCTTCACCGTAGCACGCGAAGGGGCCGGCCACGCGCACCATCTCCCGGCAGGCCGTGGCCCGGCTCACCGCTTGTCGCCAACCCTGCACGGAAGGCACCAGCAACGCGGCGAGCGCCACCACCACCGCGGCCAGTGGCAAACGTCGGTCTACCCGCCTCGCTACGCGGACCAGGGTTTCACCGGCATAGAAGAGCACGAGCGGATAGAGCGGTAACGCGAACCGGTCGCCGGACCAGACGGCCGGCCAGAGCAGAATCAGCCCGAAATACAGAGGCGTGAACAGTTCGGCGACGGTCCGGCGCACCCGGATCCGAGCGACCCACCCGGCCACAGCGGCGGCCACCAGCACCAGCCCGAGCGTCGTTAGCGCGCCGCCCGACCAGGGAGACAACCCAGCCGGGATATGCACGAGGACATAACCCTGAAGGTTTTCGAGCACTCGATCCAAGAGGTCTCCGATACCCACTTGGCCCAGATCCGGCTGGTACGGGTCGATCATCCAGAATTCGGATACGTATTGCGCCCCGCCCCCAGCCCGCGACCGAAGCCACCAGAGCAGGTTCGGTACCACGAATACCGCCGTGAAACCCGCGAGCGCCCTCCAACGACGGGCGAGACCGAACGCCGCCCCGACCGCAAGCACCAGGGGCAACCCAGCAGTCCGCGTGAAGGTGGAAAGGATCGCGAAAGCGCACCCGGCCAGAATCCATCGCAGAGGCGAGTCGGTGTGATCCGTTCTGTGAAAACTCCAAAGACATGCGAGAGTCAGCGCCAGAAAGAGCGGATCCGAGAGGATCCAATTGGTGGACCAAAGCAAGGCCGGCGAGAACGCGAGCACCAGGGCGACGCCCGAGGCGAAGAACACTCCGTGTCGGTCACGCACCCAGGCAAAACAGAGGGTTACCGTAACCGTCACCAGCAGAAGCGACAGAATCTTGAAGGTGAGCCAAGCCTCCGCTCCGAGCCCCATGGCCCCGGCGAGCAGCCCGGGGTAGAGCGGCGGGTACTTCGTGTGCGGCGCCATGGCAGGATCCCACGCCTCGACGTATCCCGACCCGGAAGCCAGCGAATGGGCCAGAGACAGGTAGCCGGCGTTGTCGCCCCCGTTGTGGGGCGCGGGGCTCAGAGCCGGGAGGGCGATGGCCAGGTGGACCAGAGCCACAACCGCGAGAATTATCGCCGGAGGGATCAGCCGGGGTTTCATCTGGGCCCCCCGGCGGTCAAGTCTTCAACCCCGATGCCATAGCGCCGGCGGGTGTCATGGACCCCAGAACCCGGAGGTCCTCGGCACCGGTGACCGACGGGATGTTGCCGGCGATTCCGTGGAGATGCGCCCACGCCAGAAACGCGAAGGCCAGCGCCTCGCGCGCGTCCGGATCGACGCCGAGCTCCACGCCGTCCTTTACCGGAACCGTGTCCAGCTCCTGTTCGATGGCCCGAACCAAGGCGGGATTATTCGCACCGCCCCCGACCAGGAAAACCTCATCGAGACCCCTGGGGAGCACCCAAGTGCGATAGGCCGCCGCGATGGAGTGGGCGGTGAACGCCGTGAGCGTGGCCACGAGATCACACCACGCAGCCTCGTCCTCTCCGGGCTCTAAGCCGGTCGCCACCCGATCCAGGAGTACCCTCCCGAAATGCTCCCGGCCCGTCGACTTGGGTGGTGGCGCGCGGAAGTAGTCATCGTCGAGAAGTCCAGCGAGAAGCGCCTCGTCCACCTGCCCCCGGAGCGCCATTCCGCCATCCTGATCGTACGGCGAGGCGCCGTCGGTGGCGCGCTGCACGGCCCCGTCGATCAACGCCACGCCCGGCCCCGTATCGAACGCGATCACGGGCTCCTGAGAACCGGTGGGCGGCAACCAGGTAACATTGGCCATCCCCCCCAGGTTCTGGATCGCACGCCGCAGATCCACCGCGGAGAACAGAAGTTGATCGAGCCAGGGAACGAGCGGGGCACCATGCCCACCGGCCGCGACATCCCGGCTCCTGAAATCGCTTATGACCGCCGCGCCCGTACGCTCGGCGAGGGTGGCCGCATCGCCGAGTTGGAGCGTGGCCCCCGGTTCAGTATCGGTCGGCGGAATGTGCCACACGGTCTGCCCATGCGAGCCGATGGCGGCGAGATCCCCGGTCTCGACACCGCCCGCTTCACACACCTCCCGAGCCGCTGCCGCGAACCACTCGCCGAGGGACGCATCCAATCGGCACAGCATCTCCGGCGTACCGTTCTCGATAGCGTCCAGGATCATTTTCCTGCTACCCTCGTCGTACGGGGTGGTGTGGAACGCGAGCAGCTTCCAGTGGAAAGCGCCGCGGGAGTCGCCGTCGATCCGTACGAGCACGGCGTCGATCCCGTCGATGGACGTCCCCGACATGAGGCCCACAAAGAGGTTCCCCGGGGTCACGCGGACGGGTCCTCATCCAGACTCCCGATCACGTTGGCGAGCACCCCCTCCGCCTCTTCGAGCAACCGCTCCGCCTCCACGACCCCGGCCCCGCGACGTTCCATGACGAGCGCCGTCCTCACGGCGCCTCCCGCCGCCTCGAGAAGCTCCTTGGCCCTGGACCGATCCACGTCGAGGATCGTCATCAGGATGCGTTCGCCCCGATCCTGGAGCTTTTCACACTTCGCCTGGAGGTCCACCATGAGGTTCCCGAACACCTTTCCGGTCAGGACCATCGCCCCGGTGGTGATCGTATTGAGAACCAGCTTGGTGGCGGTACCGGCCTTCATGCGGGTTGAGCCCGTCACGACCTCCGGACCTACCAGGGGGGCGATGACCACATCGTGGGTCTCGAGGAGTTCTGGGGCGGGAGGCGTACACAGGAGAAACCCCGTACGCGCACCGCATTCACGGGCGCGGGCCAGAGCGCCATGGACGAACGGGGTCGTCCCCGAGGTGGCGATTCCCAGCACGAAGTCTTTCGGCCCCGCAGCGATGCGATCGATCTCGACGGCGCCATCCTCGGGACGGTCTTCGGCGCCTTCCTGAGACCGGACCAGAGCCTCGTGGCCACCCGCGATGATTCCCTGGACCATTTCAGGGTCGGTTCCAAAGGTCGGCGGCATCTCCGCGGCATCCAGAACACCCAGCCGTCCCGAGGTCCCCGCACCCACGTAGATCAGACGCCCCCCGCTCCGGAAAGCCTCCACGACCAATTCGATCGTCTGCGCAATTTCGAGGCGCTGGGACCCGACGGCCTCCGCCACAGCCCGATCCTCGATATTGATGAGGTCGACCAACTCGAGCGGAGACAACACATCCATGGCCGAAGAACGCGGATTTCTCTGCTCCGTCAGTCGGTCATCGAGCATATGGGCGATTCGTCCCCCGATGTGGGGGGGGTGCGGAACTCCCCCCGGGTTGCGGCGATACTCTCGCTTGAACAAGCTAATCTTGGTTTCTTTTGGCCGGCAACCAAGGACTTTGCACGCCTGACCTAGCGTGCGCGCGCGACCCACACGCCCGAGGCTCCGTGAATCTTCTCGAACAAGCCCAAGCTCTCGCCGAAGACCTCACCGCGATACGCAGAGACCTTCATCAGAATCCCGAGCTCTCGTTCCAGGAGGTCCGAACGGCGGGGATCGCGGCAAAGGCGATGGAGGCCCTCGGCTTTTCCGTACGTACGGGGGTCGGCCGAACGGGCGTGATCGCCGAGCTCGACAACGGCGTAGGACCCCTCATCGCACTTCGTGCCGACATGGACGCCCTTCCCATAAAGGAGGCGAATACTCACGACTTCGTATCCCAGAACGACGGAGTCATGCACGCCTGCGGGCACGATGGACACGTCGCAGGATTGATCGGAACCGCCAGGATCCTCGCGGAGGAGAGGGGTGCCGGGCGCCTTCCTCCCGGCACCGTTCGCTTCATCTTCCAACCCTCCGAGGAGGCCATCGACGACGAGGGAAAAAGCGGTGCGATGCGGCTGGTGGAGGAGGGAGTGATGGAGGGCGTCGACGCTGTGGTGGGGCTCCACCTCGGGGCACCGCTCCCCAGCGGAAAGCTTTTCTTTGCGACGGGCCCCATCATGGCCGGCGCCGCGGAAATTCACATCGAGGTGCATGGGAAGAGCAGCCATGCGGGATTCCCCGAAGGCGGAGTGGACGCGCTCGTGCTGGCATCTCGGGGCGTGGTGGCGGTCCAAGACGCCGCACCCGAGAACCGTTCTCCCGTCGAGGACGGACTCATCTCGTTCGGACGCATCGCCGGGGGCACGGCCCACAATGTCCTGGCCGATTTGGTGACCATCGAAGGCACCATGCGGTATTTCTCCGCGGAAGTTCAAGAGAGGCTCCAACGCCGGCTGGACGACGCTTTTGGAGCTCTGGAGAACTCGGGCGCCAGGGTCACCATCCAACTGGGTACTGGTTATCTTCCGGTGATCAATGACGAACGCGTGACCGAGTGCGTACGCGCCGCGGCGATCGATCTGGTGGGAGAGGACGACGTGCTACCCATTCAACCCATGACCTTGGCGGAGGATTTTTCCTTCCTCGCGAACGAAGCGCCAGGCACGTTTTTTTGGTTGGGGGCAGCCCTTCCCAACCCACGCATGCACCACGAGACCGACTTCGATATAGACGAATCGGCGCTCCCGATCGGGGCGGCCACTCTGGCGGCGGGGGCCATTCGCCTTCTAGAGGAGATGGGGTAGTGGGTCTTCCGCGGCTGGGTCTCCGGGTGCTGGGTATTGGACTGCTGGTAACGGCTTGCACACCGGCTGAGCCGAACTCCGCCCCACGCACTGAAGAGATCCAATCGCGGCCCCCGGTCGTATTTCCGGCCACCTGGCGGTTCTCGGCCGACGACGCGCCGTTCACGGCCGAACACGCCGTAGTGGTCACCACGGACAGCGTCGCCAGCGAGATCGGGGCCAGGATCATGGAGCGGGGTGGAAACGCCATCGACGCGGCAGTGGCGGTCTCTCTGGCGCTCGCCGTAGTGAACCCCCAAGCCGGCAACATCGGCGGCGGGGGATTCATGGTCGTGAGGATGGCCGACGGCACGGCAGCCGCGCTCGACTACCGGGAGAAGGCCCCTCTTGCGGCCACGCGGGACATGTTCCTGGACGGCGACGGGAATGTGACCGACAAGTCCATGGTGGGGCATCTTGCCGCCGGTGTGCCGGGCTCGGTAATGGGCCTGTGGGAGGCGCACCGCCGCTTCGGCACGCTTCCATGGGCCGAACTCGTGGAGCCGGCCGCCTCTCTGGCGGACGGTTTCGAGGTGCATCCGCGTTTCCGTAGAAATATCACGGGTTCCCTGGAGGGACTGCGACGCTTCGCAACCACCGCGGCTACCTACCTTCCTGGAGGACGGATCGTGGAGCTCGGTGAGACGTTCCGCCAGCCCGAGCTGGCCGCCACATTGCGCCGAATCCGCGACCAGGGCCCGGAGGGATTTTACGCCGGGGAAACGGCCGACCTGATCGTGGCGGAGATGGAGCGCGGGGGCGGACTCATCACGCACCAAGACCTCGACGAGTACCGGGCCGTGTGGCGCGACCCCATTGAGTTCACGTACCGCGGACACACCATCCTCTCGATGCCGCCGTCTTCGTCCGGCGGAGCCACGATGGCGGAGATGGCCAACATGATTGAGCCCTACGATTTGGGCGGCCTACCGTGGCACTCCGCGGAAATGGTCCATCTCCTCGCCGAGACCTGGAAGAGGTCGTACGCCGATCGGAACGCCTACTTGGCCGACGCGGACTTCGTGGACATTCCGTTGCAACGCATGACGTCGAAGGCATACGCCGCCGAGAGGGGAGCCGACATCTCCGAGACGGCCACGCCCTCGACCGATATCGGGCCCGGGCTGGGGGCCCCGGCGGAGGGCGAAAACACCACTCACCTCTCGGTGGTCGACGCGGACGGCAACGCCGTCGCGGTGACCACGACGCTCAACTCCTTCTTCGGGAGTAAGGTGACGGTCGCCGGGGCGGGTTTCGTGCTCAACAACGAGATGGACGACTTTACCGCCAAGCCCGGCACACCCAATCAGTATGGTTTGGTGCAGGGAGCCAACAACGCGGTGGGCCCAGGGAAACGGATGCTTTCCGCGATGACTCCCACCGTGGTCCTGAATCCGGCCGGTGACCTGTTTTTCGTCACGGGTACATCGGGGGGCGCCACCATTATCACCACCGTCTTCCAGACGATCGTGAACGTCATCGATTACGGGATGAACGTCGTTCAGGCCGTGAACGCGCCCCGGATCCACCATCAGCATCTGCCGGACCAGATCCGTTTCGAGCAGGGCGGGCTACCGCCGGCGGTGGTGTCGGACTTGGAGGCCCGCGGCCACATCATGTCGGAGCGCGGCGGCGTCTCAGGAGACGTACAGGCCATCATGGTCATGCCGGACGGCACGCTCGAGGCGGCAGCCGATCCGCGCCGAGGCGGTGCCGCGGTAGGCTGGTGACACCCAGGCCTGAGGCCCGCGCATGAACGAACTCCGTACCATCCTCCCCTACTTCCGGCCCTACCGCGCCGGCGTCATAGCGGGTCTCGCGCTGGTCATCGTCACCAACCTGTTCAGCGTGGCCACACCGTACCTGATCAAGCTGTCCATCGACGGGCTGGGCGATCCGGACGTGACGATGGGACGGATTTCGACCTATGCGCTCCTCATCGTAGCGGCCGCCCTTCTCGGGGGCGCCGCCAAGTACGGCATGCGGGAGCTTCTCAACGGTCTCAGCCGCCGTATCGAGTGCGACCTGCGGAACGACTTCTTTACCCATCTCCTCCGCCTGGACGCCAGCTTCTATGGGGGAACGCGGACCGGTGATCTCATGGCCCGTGCGACCAACGACACCCAGGCCGTGCGCATGGCGACCGGGCCCGCGATCATGTACTCGGTGAATACGCTCGTGAGCTTCCTGCTCGCTCTCGGGTTCATGGTATGGATCAGCCCCAGACTCACGCTCTACGCCCTCATTCCGATGGTCGTCCTACCGCCGGTCGTGTTCGCATTCGCACGTGTCATTCACGAGCGCTTCGAGAAGATTCAGGAGCAGTTCGCCACGCTCTCGACCATGGTGCAGGAAAACCTGACGGGCATACGCATCGTGCGAGCGTACGTTCAAGAAGAGAGCCAGGCCCACCAATTCGACGGCCTCAACCGTGAGTACATGGACCGAAACATGGGCCTCGTGAAGGTAGCAGGCCTGTTCCACCCCATCCTCGCTCTCTTCAGTGGAACGGCCATGGTCATCGTACTGTGGCTGGGTGGTCTTGAAGTCATCGCCGGGCAAATCACGCTCGGTGAATTCGTGGCATTCGGGATCTACGTTGCCATGCTCATCTGGCCGCTCATCGCTCTGGGCTGGGTGGTCAACCTGTTCCAGAGAGGCGCGGCCAGCATGGGCCGCCTCAACAAAATCTTTCAGACCGAGCCGGCCGTACGCCCCCCCGAGAATCCTGTGCGGCTCGCCGAGCCCCGTGGCGCGGTCGAGTTCCGGAACGTCTCGTTCCGCTATCCCGGCACGGAGCGGTTGGTCCTCGAGGACGTCTCTTTCTCCGCTGACCCCGGTCAGACCGTGGCGGTCGTCGGTCCCACCGGCTCGGGCAAGACGACGCTCGTGACGTTGATCCCCAGGATCTACGACGTGACGGGAGGGCACGTCCTCGTCGATGGGGTGGACGTGCGTGATCTGGACCCGGGTGAGTTACGCTCGCTCATCGGCATGGTGCCTCAGGACCCATTCCTTTTCTCGACGACCATCGAAGAGAACATCGGCCTGGGCCTCGACGCCAACATCGGGCTCGGCACCGAACCGTCCGCCGTAGCGAATTGGGCCCAGAACGAAGGCCGGGCACACAGCGTCCCGGAGGGCCCCATCGAGGACCCCGACGAGGTCGTCGTGGAGGCGGCCCGCATCGCGCAGCTCCACGAGTCGATCCAGGAGTTCCCGAGGGGTTGGGGAACGGTGCTCGGTGAGCGGGGCGTCAATCTGTCGGGGGGGCAGAAGCAGCGCGCTACGCTGGCCCGCGCCGTGGCTCGCGACCCGCGAATTCTCATCCTGGACGACGCCCTCAGTTCCGTCGACACGCACACCGAGGCACGCATTCTGGACGATCTGGTGCGCGTGATGGCGGGGCGGACTTCCTTCATCATCAGCCACCGCGTGTCCGCCGTGATGAACGCGGATCTCATTCTCGTGCTCGATGGCGGCCGGATCGTGGAGCGGGGCCGGCACCCCGACCTCATGGCACTCGGGGGTACCTACGCCCGACTGCTCCGCCGGCAATTGCTCGAGCAGGACATCGAGTCTACGACTGTAGGTGCGGCGGAACGTGTCCCTTGAGCCTACCAAACAGCCAGATCAGCCCGGCGATCACACCGCAGGAGGATCCGACCGAAGTCGGCCTCGGCCTGTCCGCTATGGACGAGCGCTACGTCAACCGAGAGCTGAGCTGGCTTTCGTTTAACGAGCGGGTCCTCCAGGAGGCGGAGAGTTCTTCGGTGCCGCTTCTGGAGCGCATCAACTTTCTCGCCATTTTCTCCTCCAACCTCGATGAGTTCTTCCGAGTACGGGTCGCATCCCTGAGGAGCCTTCTCCGGCTCCGTCGGAAGAAGCGAAGGAAGAAGGGCTTGGACCCGACCGAGCTCCTTCGAGGGATCCAGGCCGTGACCGTGGCCCAACAGGAGCGCTTCGGTCAAATATTTCGCGATGATATCCTACCGGGATTACAGGACGCCGGGATCCATCTCATCGGAGAGGAAGGGGCCGATGCAGAACATCGGGCGATCATGGAAGCCTACTTCGTCGAGCACGTGGCGGAGCACCTCGAGCCGATGATCCTGGGGCTGGAAGACACACCGCCCTTCCTCAAGGATCACACCTCCTATCTCGTGGCAGAGCTCCAACGCGGACCCGGTATCGGAATGGGCACCGCCGGCCCGGAGCTGGGAATCGTCGAAGTCCCCAGCCCACCGTTGCCCCGGTTCTTGTCGACCCCTGGTCCCGGCAAAACCCGAAATATCGTTTTTCTGGACGATGTCATCCGCTTGAATCTTCACCTGGTCTTTCCGGAACGTTCGGTTGCGGGCGCGTACGCGATAAAGCTGTCGAGAGACGCGGACCTCTACCTGGATGACGAGTTCGACACGGGCCTGCGCCAAGCGATAAAGAAGAGTCTGGGGAAGCGGGCCACAGGGGCCCCGATCCGATTTCTGTACGACATGCGTTCCCCGCAGGCCATGCTCACACGCCTTTCGAGCTGCTTCGAACTCGGTGAGGGGGACCTGATCGAGGGGGGGCGCTACCACAACCTCAACGACCTCGCCGGGCTCCCCGTAGGTGATCTTCCAGAGTTGGAGTATGGTCCGCTGGATCCTCTGCCCCACCCCACGCTGGAGGGTGGCCCCTCGTCTCTGGATCTGATCCGGGCCAAGGACCGCCTGCTTCATTTTCCCTACCAGTCCTATTCGTATGTGGTCCGCCTTCTCAAAGAGGCGGCCGCAGATCCGGATGTGGACGCGATCTGGATTTCGCTGTACAGGGTCTCCCGGGACTCCGAGGTCGTAAAAGCGCTGATCGAGGCCGCCGAGAACGAAAAGGAGGTCATGGCCTTCGTCGAAGTTCAAGCCCGCTTCGACGAAGAGCTCAATCTGGAATGGGCCGAGCGCATGGAGTTGGCCGGCATCCGCGTGATCCACGGGACCCGCGAAATCAAGGTACACGCCAAGCTGTGCCTGATCCGCCGCCGAGAGGGTGATGCGAGCCGACTGTACGCCTTGCTGGCCACGGGCAACTTCAACGAAAAGACCGCTCGTGTGTACGCCGACCATGCGCTCATGACGGCCGACCCGCGACTCACCGAAGAGGTTCGTCGCATCTTCCGCCTCTTATGTGGAGAGGACGTCCAGCCCGACTTCGAACATCTGTTGGTCGCCCCCCACCATCTACGGGACCGCTTCAACGCCCTCATCGACGCCGAAACGGAGGCCGCTCGTCAGGGACGACCCTCGGGCATCACGGCCAAGATGAACAGCCTCCAAGACCGGGGCATAATCGACAGGTTGTACGACGCGAGCGCCGCCGGCGTGCCGGTCCGACTCATCATTCGCGGTATCTGCTGCCTGCGTCCCGGGGTCGAGGGACTCAGTGATTCGATCGAGGCCACGAGCATCGTGGACCGGTTTCTGGAGCACTCCCGAATGTTCCTGTTCCACGCGGATGGCGCGGAGAAGATGTACCTCTCATCCGCCGATTGGATGACGCGCAACCTGAACCGACGGGTGGAGGTTGCGTTTCCGATTTACGACCAGGACGTGTTTGATGAGCTCCGTCACGTCCTGGATCTACACTGTGCCGATAACACGAAGGCACGGATCATCGATGAGCACCAACGGAACCGCTTCGTCCAGGAGATCGAAGGAGCCACGGTACGCAGTCAGTTTGACACCTACCGGTATTTGAGAGAACTCTTGGCAGATCATCCAGGGAGTTGATTGGGGGGTTGAGCGTATGGGAACCGACCGAGAGCGGACGGCCGACACAGTGGAATCCGATCGAGTTGAGATAGGCCCGGAAGGCGACGTGGCGGAGCCGGCTTCGGATGTGGCGGCTGACACGGCTTCAGATGCGGGGCCGGACACCGTACAGGGCGTGGTAGGCACCGCTGGGTCGGGCGGCGATGCGAATGCCACGCAGGAGGCGGCCGAGGAGGATGCCGCGGTCGACGGGAAGAAGAAGAAAAAGGGTAAGAAAAAGGATTCAGGGCTGGGGTCGTCTCGGGGCATCGAGACGATGTTTCGGACCAGTTATCGGGTTCATCAGGACCTGGTCGGCATCGCCGACGCCAAGGCCAACATCATGATCAGCGTGAACGGGTTCATCATTGCGATTACCATGCCCCTCGCGCCGCAGATCGCTGATTATATCGCTGAGGCACAGTATTTTTGGCTCCTCCCCCTCGCCACGGCCGTCCTACTGATAGGCTGTGTCACTGCCCTCGTATACGCCGTCGTGGCGGCGCGGCCGCGCGTGAGCAACGTTCCGATAACCCTCGAGGACATCGCCCGGAACGACGCCAACATCCTGTTCTTTGGCAATTTCGTGAATCTTTCCGAGGCGGAATTCGTGGAGGGCATGCGCGATCTGATGATGAGCCAGGACCACCTTTACGTGAACATGGTGCGAGATCTCTACGGGCTCGGGCAGGTGCTCAAGACGAAGTTCCGGCTCCTTCGGATCTCCTACAACGTATTCATGGTCGCCCTGGTGTTGGGCGTCGCGCTGTACGTCTTGGGGTTTCTCGACGCGACCATCGCCAGGGATTTGCTGCAACCACAGGGTACGCTACCGGTTCTTCAGTAGTGAGGCCGGCCGGATGGCTGGCGGGCTTTCTTGCATGGCTCCTCCGGTACCCGCAGGTTAACCAAGATTCAGATATCGTCCGTTAAAAAGAGCAGCTTCCGCCGGCTACGAAGAGCGGTTTGGGGGTGGGTCGCGGTCGGCGGAGCGCGCCGCTCTGCCGAAGCCCGACTCTTTCTCTGTCGCAATGGAGAGACGTATGCGCCTATTCGCGCCGGTAGTCTTGACTCTTTTGCTGCTCCCCCCCGGGCTCA
>Ga0209988_10000322_pt1 | contig 29141 bp, 26 predicted proteins | sample N075metaG_FD_183115 | JGI IMG/M metagenome (GOLD analysis project Ga0209988, IMG submission 183115) | Deep subsurface microbial communities from Kermadec Trench to uncover new lineages of life (NeLLi) - N075 metaG (SPAdes) (version 2) | ecosystem: Environmental > Aquatic > Marine > Ocean trench... | reverse complement strand
CGCGCCAGGTCGAATAGATGGACGGGATCGAACTCGGTTGTTGTTCGAGCCAATACATGCGTTTTTCGGGGATCATGACCGCGACCGGTTTATCGTTGCGATACAAGGCGATCCGCGCGCGCGCGCCGCCATAATGCTCTTCGGGGATGGCGTCGGCCGTGAGATATTCGAGTCGGAAATTGCGAATCGTGGCGGATTCGCCGGGTCGCATGGTGCTCAGTTGCTCTTCGTTGAAGGCCGCCCCCGAGATCCCGAGCATCAGGATGACGAATCCGGCATGCACGATGTAGCCGCCGTAGCGCCGTTGATTTCGACTGAGCAAGGTCCGCAGCGCGGTGCCGAATCCTTCGCCCAAGCGCCGCATGCGTCCGCGAATGGCCTGGGTGTATTCCTGGGTGATCGTGGTCAGCACGAATCCGGCCAAGCCCCAACACGCGATGGCCCAATAGCCGGGTTCGAATCCGAAGATCGAGAGGACGATCACGGTGACGAGGACGCCGACACTCGCAGGCAGGATAAATTGTCGTCGCAGGCTCGCGAGGCTGGCCTTGCGCCAGGCGATCAGAGGGCCGATGCCGATCAGCACGAGCAGGAGCAACGCGAGCAATCCGGCGAAGGTGTTGAAATAGGGCGGGCCCAGAATACGTCGCGCACCACCCAGGGCTTCGCTGAAGACCGGAAAGAGCGTCCCGACGAATACGACGAAGAGGATCGCCATGAAGATCCAGTTGTTGATGATGAAGCTCGCCTCGCGCGAAAGAACGCTTTCGAGCTTGTTGGGGCTGCGCAACATCGGGAGACGCCAGATCAGCGCGGCGATGAAAGAGGCCAGCACGAGGACGACATAACTGAGAAAGATTCGCCCGAAGCTATCTGAATTGGCGAAGGCGTGGACCGACTGGACGATTCCGCTTCGCGTCAAGAATGTTCCGAAGAGGCAGAGCCCGTAGGTCAGGCCGATCAAGATGATGTTCCAGGTCCGCAACATGTCGCGCTTTTCCTGGATCATCACCGAATGGATATAGGCGGTGCCCGCGATCCACGGCATCAGCGAGGCGTTTTCGACCGGATCCCAGGCCCAATAGCCGCCCCAGCCCAATACCTCGTAGGCCCAGCGCCCGCCGAGCATCACGCCCGCCGACAGGAAACTCCAAGCGAAGAGGGTCCAGCGTCGCGTGGTGCGGAACCAGGTCGTGCCGAGCTCCCCGGTTACGAGGGCTGCGAAGGCGAAGGAGAAGGGCAGGGCGAAGCCGGTGAAGCCCGTATAGAGCATCAGTGGATGGATCAGCATCACGGGATGCTGGAGCAGCGGATTCATCCCGTTGCCGTCCGAGAGTCGATTGTCGTGGGGTACGGGTTCGAAGGGCATCGACTCGAAATTCGTCAGCAACAAGAAGAAGCCGACATTCACGAGCATCGCGACGCAGACCCACGGCATCAGCGTGCGATTCTGGTTGCGGTTGCCGAGGACGGCGACGGCGCCGTAGACGGTGAGCATCCAACCCCAGAGCAAGAGCGAGCCCGCTTGCCCACCCCAGAGCGCGCCGAGACGATAGTGGAGCGGCATGCTGCGTGCGGAATGGCCGGCGACATAGCTCAGCGTAAAGTCATTCGTCGCCAGGGCCCAGAAAAGCGCGAGCATGGCCACGGAGGTCGCTGCGCAAACCAAGAGCACCGAGCGTTCCGCGATGCGAGTCCATTCGGGTCGACGCTGGACGCCCGCAAAGATCCCCGCCCCGATTCCGACGAAGCAGAGCAAGAGGCCGAGCCGGAGGGAATAGATGCCGATCTCGCCCACGTTAGAGATCGATTCCAGGTTCCGCCATGAGCCCCGCCTTCGCTTCGAATTTCGACGGACATTTCGCCATCACGTTATTCGCTTCGAAGATCGCGACGCCGTCGGCCATCACGAGCCGCCCTTCGACGACGACCTCGGCCCCGTCTTTGAAGAGATCGGGCGTTTCGAGGCTGTCATAGACGACGTTCAGCGTGGCGCCCACCGGGCCGCCGGAATGGGGCGGGTCGTTCTGGACAGCGAAGAGCACGCGTCGACCTTGGAGATCGCGTTCGATCGACTTGGCCGCGACATAGCCGTGAACGCGCGCCGACTGGCCGACCATCTGAGGAGCCTGGGCGTGAAACTCGTCCAGGTTCTGGAAATATTGGAACGACAGGCCCTCATCGATCTGGGTCATGCCGTACCAGCCCAGCAGCAGCGCGATGGCGATGGCTCCGACGGCGATTTGCACACCCTTCGACATGGTTCTTCGGGTCCATTGGGTTCGAGTGGATCGGGGTTGATCGAGATTGTCCTGGCGGGCAACGGGGGCCGACCAGCGGCGCTGAGATTAGCGGTCGTCGTTGCGTGTGTCAAAGCTGGAAGCGACGAAAAAAGCTGTGATTCCGGTCACTTGGACGATTCGCTGCCTTGACGACCCGGGCGCGTCGGGCTACCCGGAAGGCGGAGCCGCCGCGAGGGACGATCCATCCCGCGATTCCCGCTCCGATCGGAGGCGCCCCGCATGAAGATCTTCGAGGCCGAGCTGATCGCCTCCGCACCGCGGATCGACAAGCTCCCGCCCTCCGGATTGCCGGAGATCGCATTTCTCGGGCGATCCAACGTCGGCAAATCGAGCCTGTTGAACGCGCTCGCCCGACGCAAGAAGCTCGCGCGAACCAGCAGTACCCCCGGCAAGACGCGCGGGCTCGTCCTGTTTCGGATCCGGACCGAATACGGCGAATTCGGCTTCGTCGATCTGCCGGGCTACGGCTGGGCCAAGGTCTCGCGGAAGGAACGAGAGAGTTGGGGACGTCTGGTGGAGAGCTATCTGGCGAATCGGCGCGAATTGAAATTGGCGATCGTGTTGCAGGATATTCGTCGCTCGTGGAGCGAGGATGAAAGCCTGCTCTTGCAATGGTTGGCGCAAGAGGACGTTCCGGGCCGGATCGTGTTGACGAAGATCGACAAGCTCAAGCGGATGGCGCGCCAGCAGCGAATTCGCGCGCTGACCGCGGAGATTGGAGAAGGCTTCGGGAAACCGATCTCGACCTCCGCGCAAAAAGGCGAGGGTCTGGATCTCGTCTGGCGGGTGTGTCTCGAGCATGCTTTTCCGCGAGACGAGGACCCCCCCGGCGTCGTAGAAGCGGATGCTCGACGCTGAGTATTCGATCGAAGGGCGGAGTCCGGCCCTATCTGAATAGATCGGTCGAGGGGTCGCGAAGCAACGCATCCCGAACGGTTCCGTCTCCGACGATGGGGAACCCCTCGACGACGACGACCGGGACCCCTGCGCTCTTCCACATCAACAGGCCCGCAGCGGCCGCCAACTGATCGGCGGTGGCGGGTTGGGTTACGAAAAGCTCTCTTCCGGCACGGTCGCGCGAACCGCGATCGTCACGAATCGGGGCCAGGCCGGCCGACCCCAACGCCACATCGACGAGCCCCTCTCGCCAGGGGCGGCCGAAGGTGTCGCTGATGACGATCGGTGTTGGGCCCGCCGGTCCCGACAGCGCTTCGAAGAGGCGCCGCGCGGAGGCGTCCGGATCCTTCGGCAGGAGAACCGCGATGTCGGGGCCCGGCGCATTCGAGAGATCGACGCCCGCATTGGCGCAGACGAAGCCGTGGTGAGTTTCGGTGATGAGGACGCCGTTTCCGCGGCGCACGATTCGCCGGCTCTCCTGGAGTACGACTTCGACCTGTCTCGGGTCGCGATCATGGGCCTTGGCGATTTCGAGGGCCTCGTCGCTCGGGTGGACGTCGGCCAGGGCGACGAGTCTTCCCTCGGCCTTCGAAACGATCTTTTGACAGACGACGAGGATCCTGCCCGCCAATTCGATGTCCGCACTTCGCGCGGCGTCTCGAATCAACGCCGCGAGATCCGCGCCGGGCTCGATTTCGGGAAGTCCGGGGATCGGGAGGAGTCGTAGCGGGGACGGCATCTCGCTCATTTCGCCCTGTCCCCCCGCGTCTTCTCGAGCAGCGCCCGCGTCCGAGGTCCTCCGGTCCGCGTCTTCACGAACGCTTCGAGGTCTTCGGGTTGATCGAGGTCGATCGAGAGGGAGGCGAGCTCTATTTCGAAGAACGGGATTCCGGCCGCCTCGGCCGCTTCGCGATGGCGTTTGGCACTCTCACGGCCAAACAGGCAGGGGAGGCTCTTGGCGGGTTGCAGAAGGAGTGCCGATGTTCCGCCATCCGAGGAAGGGGCGAGCCAGGCGCCCGTCGAATTCGCGGCCGCCTCGAGCAGCTTCGAAAAATCTTCGGCCAGCGCACCCGCCACGTCGCCTAACACGATCAGCAATCCGTCGTCCGATTCCGAACAGAGTTGATGGCGGCCCGCTTCGAGTGCCGCGTTCAAACCCGGCTCCGCGCGCATCAGGATTTCGGCGCCCGCTCTGCTCGCTCGATCGGCGACCGTCGAGTCGGGTGTCGTCACGGCGATTCGATCGATGCCCGGTGTCTGTGTGAGCGATTCGATGAGATCTTCGAGCATGGCGAGCGTGAGTGCTTGGCGTTGGGCGTCGGGAAGCTGCGGCAACAACCTCGACTTGCTCTCTTCGAGTCGTTTGACCGGGATCAGCGCGAGGGTCATCGGACGCGACCCGCTAGCCGTTCGGCGAGGGCGAGGGCGGCGCGAGCGACTTCTTCGGAGATCTCGGTGCTCCGCATCATCGTGTCGAGAGTGCACGCTTCGAGCCCCAGCGCCTCGATCTTGCCCAGAAGGTCCCGGTCGAGTTCGTCGAAGACGAAGCCGTCGATCCAATCCCGATACAAGCGCGCGACACCCAGAGCCGACACTTCGATATGTTGCGCGCGGAGCAGGGTGTGGGCGGGGCCCTTGATAGGCGCGCCTCGCACGATCGGCGAAACCGCCACGATGGGGGCGGAGGAAGCGGCGAGCGCCTCGCGAATCCCGGGGACGGCGAGGATCGGGCCGATCGAGACGATCGGATTGCTCGGGCAGACCAGAATCGTCTGCGCCGCTCGAATCGCTTCGAGTACATCAGGCGCGGGGGCCGCGGCGGCGGCGGCCGAGAGATCGATGGCCCGGACGTCCTTGGGTGAACCGTCCCGAACCAGGTATTCCTCGAAATGCAGCCGCTTCCCTCCCGAAAGCTCGACGTAGGTTGGGCAGTCGTCGTTCGACATCGGCAAGATGCGAAACGCCAGGCCGAGGTCGCGTCGCAGCTCGTCCGTGACTTCGTCCAGGCCGGCCCCCTCGGCCATCCGCAGGGTGCGGTGGAGGCAGTTGGCATAGTCCGCATCCCCGAGTCGAAACCAGACTTCGTGACCCAACTCGGCCAGCCGATCGACTAGCTGATAGCGATCGCCTTCGAGCCCGAAGCCTCGCTCGGGATCGATTCGTCCGGCCAGGGTGTAGGTCACGATGTCGAGGTCGGGCGAGACATGGACGCCGTAGAAGCGGCGATCGTCGCCGGTGTTGACGACGACCGTGAGATTCTCCGGCGAGACGGCGCGCACGACACCCCGCAAAAAGCGGGCGGCGCCGACACCGCCCGCCAGCACGACGACCCGATTGGACGCGCTCGGTTCGTCGCTGCGTGGTTTGGCTTGTTGGGATGTCTTCGCCATCAGGATCGTGCTCGCGTCATTTTTCGATTGCCGCTTCGGTTTCGGCTTCGGCCGCGGCCGTCTCGAGCTGGCCGAGCGCGCGCTGGTTCTCGCTCAATCGCTCGGCGATCGTAAGCAGCTGGGGATCCTCATGCAGCGCCGAAGCGTTTTTGCCATCGGGCCGCGTGATCCAATCCTCGAGCGTGGTGTGGTCCCGGGCGATCGATTGCTTCAATTCCTCGATGCGAGCCGTGCGCAAGAGCGAGTCCGATCGCGCCGGATCTTCGAGGTTCGCTCCTGCACCGAAGCAGCCGAGCAAAACGAGACTGAGCCAAGCGATCGAAATGCCTGGGGTGATTCTCGGCAAGGCGACCGGCAGGAAGCCTGCGACGGCGACGGCGAAGGGGATGCGGATCTCGAGGCTCATCAGAGGCGATTCTTCGCGAAGGTGCCCGCGCCGTCAAGCGGCCATTCGGACACGCCACGAAGCGGCCTTGGGTTCACCCGAGGAGGGCAGAGCTTCCTGGCGTCCCCTCTGTGTGCTTTTCAGCCGGTCGATCGGTCGGCATGAAGCTTGCGAAAGCGCGGGCCATGACCGATTCGGGTGAAGATCGAAGAACCGCCGCCTGCGTGCGCCGTCGCTTGGGCGGCCGGCCGGGCCGTCGGCCCCATAGCCAGCGGTCCGCGCGCACGAATCGCCTCCCTCTCACGATCGGCCTGGCGCTTGCGTGCAGTTTGTGGCTGATCCCCGCTCCGACTCGCGCGATCGTCGAGACGGGGTCTGTCCTGTCGGAAGGTTGGCGAAGAATCGAATCGGTCGGGGGGCGCAGTAGCAAACCCCGTGTTCTGGCCCAGGCCGAAAATGGCGACATCGCCGTCGGGGATCTCGCGGGCGTGTCCTGGTGGCGGGATGCCGTTCGCGAGCGCGCCGTGCTTCGTTTCGTGCGTGACCTCGCGTTCGATTCACAGGGTGATTTGTGGATCGCGACGCTCGATGGGCTCTATCTCTGGCGTCGGGCCGATCGACCGGAGAGACGGCGACTGCGCGATGGCGACGCGTCGAATCGGATTCATCGGATCGCCGTGTCGCGATCGGCGCTCCTGATCGCGACCGGATCCGGTGCCTATTGGTCGTCGGACGGAAGGATTTTTCAACCTCTGCGTGTGTTCGGTGCGACGACGGCGGTTTCGCAGGTGGCGATTCGAGCGGCGAGTTTCGATCGGCCGGCCGGCGACGAATTGCGACCCCACCTTGGGCGCGCTCAAGCCTGGGTCTTTGGCGCCGGTCGACTCGCGTTGGTGAGAGGACTCGAGGCGGCTTCCGGCATGCGCGTGACCGATGTGCAGAACTTGCCGCTGCCGCGACCGGGAAACGGGGATCTCCCCGTCGACCTCGTGATTGATTCGAGCGGTCGCCGGCTCTTTCTGGTCTACGAAGATGTGATCGCCTGGCGCTCGATCGAGGACACTTCGCCCGCCGCGGCCTCGAGCGGCTGGCAAATCGAACGCCCTGGCCTGCCGCCCGGCGCCGTGATTCGTCGTTTGGGCTGGGCGGCAGGACGGGTGTGGCTTGCCACCGATCATGGCTTGCTCGAGGCCGAGACCTTGAAGGGTCCCTTTCGTCGCGCCGCGAGTCCCGTCGGGACGACGGCTTGCGTCGACATCCAGCCGAGCCAACGCGACCGGGTTCTCGCCTTGTGTCGCACGGGACTCTTCGTCCTGAATCGCTTCCCCGAGGACGAACCGCATCGTTTGATGCGCTCCCATCCAGTCTTGCCGCCCGACCCGCCGCTCGAAGAGATTCGTCGGCGTGCGCTCGTCCGTGCGGGCCTGACCGCGAGTCGTGCACACGGGATGTGGGACCGGTTGCGCAGGCGTGCGTTCTGGCCCGAAATCGGTCTGCGATTCGAAGTGGACTACGACTTCGATGACGAACGAGACAAGGATCAGGCCTTCCTCTCCGGCGATACGCGCTACCTCTTCGACCGAAAGCGCGACGAGGACCGCCACTACGGGGCGGTGATCGAATTCGACTGGGATCTCGGGGGTGTCGTCTATCCCCTCGAGTCCGTCGACCTTTCGAGGGAACTCCGTCAGGTCGTGAGTCTTCGGGACGATGTCGCGGACGAGATCAACCAGCTCTATTTCGAACGCCAGACGATCCGCGAGAAGCTCTCGTCCCTGGCGCCGACCGATGAACCGATCGGGGCCAGCGAAGCCACGCGCTTGTTCTGGCGTGCGCGCGAACTCGATGCGGGCCTCGATGCCTGGACCGGCGGTTGGATCAGTCGCTGGCGCTCCTCCCTCCGGCCGGATTTCGAAGGTCCCGATTTTCATTCCCAACACCCCGAACAAACCAAGCAAAGGAAGATTCAACGATGAAGATTGGACGCGTAGCGAGATTGGGGTTCGAGATCGGGACGATTCTGTTGGTGGCCTTCAATGTGCAGGCCACACCGATCATTTCAGAGTTCTACTACGACGCACCGGGTTCGGATGACGGACAGAGTTTCGTCGAAATCGCGGGGCTGCCCGGGACCTCACTCGAGGGCTTCGTCCTCGAAGGGGTCAATGGCGCGAACGGGGCCGTGGGGCCGAGCGTGGTGCTGAGCGGTTCGATCGGCATGAATGGATTGTTCGTCGTCGCGGACCGCTTGGCCGACGGTTCGACGAGCGTGCTGGGAGCGGATCTGCTGGCCAATTTCGACTTTCAGAACGGTCCGGATTCCGTGGTTCTGCGTCAGGACGGAGTCGTCGTTGATGCCCTGGGTTACGGCGTCTTCGGCGCGGGTGAGATCTACGCCGGAGAGGGCGCGCCGGCCCCGGATGTGAGTGCGGGGCAGAGCCTCGCGCGCCTCTTTGCGAACGTGGATACGGATGACAACGCGGCCGATTTCGTCGTCTTGGGTACGCCCACCCCGGGATCCGCAGAGTTTGCCGTTGTGCCCGAACCGACGACCGCATTGCTGCTGTGCTTCGGACTCGGTGGGTTGGCCGCGGGCGGGCGGCGCCACCGGGGGATCTCGAACGATTCGACGGGAACGCCCATCTGAGTCGGGGCGCGACCCTTCACTGCCAAACGGAGACGACAGTGGAACTTTTCGGGTGGCTGCGTCAGAGTTGAAGCGGGAGGAATCGAGCGTGGCAAAGAGCGCGGCAAAGAAAATCGACTGGTATTACGTCCGAAAGGGTTGAACGAGTTGTACTCGAGCATCCAAGTTTCTGGATGCCAGGAATATCGTCATCAAGGAAGAAATTCCGGCGAGTCGAAAATTGAGCGGGGCCGAAGCGCGTGCGATCGCAAAGGCCTCTACGAAGGTCTATGTGGCGAAGGGAAAGCAACTCGACGTCTTCGAGATGAAGAGCGCCAAGCTGTCGGAGGTTGCCGAGAAGATGCTCGGACCCACCGGGAATCTTCGGGCGCCGACCCTGCGAGTCGGCAAGATCACGGTTGTCGGATTCAGCGAGGAGGCCTACGAGGCTGTTTTCGGTTAGCGGGTCCTCTCACCGGCTGGGGAGGCTCTTCCGCCAGCCGGTGAGAATCCGAATCGATCGGAGAAGCGTTTCGAGGGGTTAACGCCCCACGAGATCGAGTCGCTCCGCCTCCGCGGGCTTTCAGGTTTCCACGCGATTTCCCGATAAGCGAAATGCCGTGAAGTGGAAGCGACATCGGGGCGATTGTGCCGATGACGTTCTCGACGGCAATCGCATGGTATGTTCGCAGACGGGCCGCCTTCGAGCGGACGAGCGTACGAATCTCTGGGGGGCATCGGGCTCACGATGCTGTCGGGCTTCAATACAAATTTCCGCTACCGCGGAGTCCTCTTCCATGTCCAGACCGAGGACAGTGGTCGAGCGAACCCCCATGTGATCACCCATCTTTTTCACGGCGGGAATATCATCGCTTCCGAGAAGCAAGAGTATTCGGCTCTGTTGGGCGACGCCGATATCGAGACGGCCGTCCGGAAAATGATGGAAGGACAGCACAAGGCGATTCTGAAACAACTCTCCCGCGGTGGACACGATCAAGCGATTTGCGAACGGCTCGGTCCTGACATTTTTCGCCAGGAACTCGACTCCGGTACGGATTCCGTCCTGGCGCCGTCGGCGTCGGAGGAACGCCTTCCGCCGGATGCCACGACGTTCGCACCGCGCGGCGCGTCAAGGATTCCCCCTAAGCCCTCTAAGCCGACTAGGCCCCCCGAACCCCTCGAGCCGACGATCGTCGTCGAGGAGCGGCCTTCGTCACCCGCGACTCCGGCGGCGTCCGATTTGACTCCCGCCTTCGGCGATCGCGTGGTTTCCGAGAAGCCGCTGGACGAAGTCGTCCTCGACTACCTCGTCGAGAACGCTCGAAAGCGGAGGCGGCAGCCGAAGTGAGGCGCCGCGCGGGGAACGCGATCGGCGAACCGCCGGTTCGGATGTATCACGTTTCCAAATCCTATATGGCCGGCCAATACGCGTTGCACGACGTTTCCTTCGAGGTCCGCCGCGGCGAATTCCTCTTCTTGACGGGCGCGTCGGGGGCCGGAAAGACGACACTGCTCGAGTTGGTCTTCGCGGCGGAAGAGCCATCCGAGGGTCAGATCCTGGTATTGGGTCGGAACGTCGCGCGCCTTGGCGCGGGCGCCATTCCGGCGCTGCGACGACGAGTGGGCGTCGTGTTTCAAGACTTCAAGCTGCTCGAGGACCGCACCGTCGAGGAAAACGTCCGGCTGGCACTCGACGTCGTCGGAACGCCTCGCCGGGATGCCCGCGCCCGCGTGTTCGGTCTGCTGAAATCGGTCGGTCTCCAACATCGTCGTTTCCACCATCCCCTCTCCCTCTCGGGAGGCGAACAGCAGCGCGTCGCCTTGGCCCGGGCCCTCGTGAACGAGCCGGAGATCCTACTGGCGGACGAGCCGACCGGAAATCTGGATCCCGAATTGACGATCGAGATCATGGACCTGATCGTCAAGGCCTCGACGCGCGGAACGACGGTGATCGTCGCGACCCACGATCACTCGTTGATCGAGCGTTATGGCAAGCGCGTTTTGCGTCTGGAGGAGGGGCGGATCGTCGAGGATATTCCGGCCGCGAGCGGGTCGATCGGAGCGAGCGGTTGAATCGCGGACTGATCCTGATCTCGATCGCCTTCGCGAATGCGCTGCGTGGAATTCGCAGCGCCAGTACGACGAGTTCTCTGGCGGTCTTGACGATCGCGATCGTGTTGGTTCTGGTCGGCAGCGCTTCGCTGCTCGTCGAAAACATGGCCGGCCTGCTCGACGAGTTTGGTGCCGAACTTCAATTGACGGCCTATCTCGAGCCTTCGATGACCGAAGAGGAGCTGCATTTGTTGGCGGAAAGCGTCGCCGCTGCACCCGGCGTCGATCACGTCGACATCGTGACTCGGGCCGAGGCTCTGGCGCGTTTCGAGAAAATCGCGGGCGGGTCGGAACTCCTCGCAGGACTCGACGAGAATCCTCTCCCCGCGTCCCTCGAAATTCATTTGCGACCGGAGGCCCGCACGGCGGAGGCCCTCGAAATCCTCAGATCCTCGCTGGATGGATTGCCCGGAATCGAGGAACTCGCCCAGGGCCAGGAATGGATCGAAGGCTATTCGCGCGTGGTCGCGCTGGCACGTAGTGGGGCGTTTGCGATCTCGATCGTGCTCGGAATGGCGGCGTTGTTGATCGTCGCGAATACGATTCGGCTGGCGGTCTACGCTCGCCGCGACGAACTCGAGATCCTCGCGCTGGTTGGAGCGAGCCGAACCTTCGTGCGTGTGCCCTTCGTTCTGGAGGGCACGATCCAGGGGTTGTTAGGCGGCTTGCTGGCTCTTTGCGTGATCTACGGCGCCTATGTCTTGTTCTTGCCGCAGATCAGTTTTGGACTCGAGCTCGTGTTGGGCCAAGCGGAGCTGCGCTTCTTTACGACGTCCGAGGCGATTCGACTGGTCGCCTCCGGCGGCGGCCTGGGACTGCTCGGTTCCATCACGGCGCTCGTCGGTGGAAGGACCTGACCCGGTGCGAATGCGCAGCCTGAAAAAGCGACGCTTCGGCTCGTGGGGAAGATGCGCGCCACTCCTCGTCGCCTGGCTCGTGGGCCATTCCTCGTTGGTCTTCGCAAAGAACCGGGCCGAGGAACTCGAGGGCCTTCGGGAGGCGATTCACGACAGTCGTGGACGCGTGACCGAGCACGAAGCCGGCGCACGCGCGATTCTCGAGCAGCTCGAGGAAGTCGATCGGCGACTGCAGAGCGTCTCGAGGGATCGATACGCGGCCCGGCGAGACGTCACCTCGGCGCGGGCTCGCCTGGCCGAGATCGAACCGAAGCTGGCAGTCGCAAAGAAGGAGCATCGCGGCACACAGCGAGCCCTGGCCGCGCGCGCGAACGCCCTCTACCGGGCTGGAGAGATCGGACCGGTCCGCGTGATCTTCTCCGCGAGTTCGCTTCCGGATGTCCTGTTGCGCGCGAAACTGCTTCGGCTGCTGGTGCGACACGATGCCGAACTCGTCGCTCGCTTCGGTGAAGAACGCGATCGACTCGAAGCCTTGCAGGACCAGGCGGCGCGAGCCGTCGCGGATCGCAAGGACGGCGGCGCACGCTTGACGCGACTCGCCGCAAGGCTTCGCGTCGAACAAAAGAGCAAGGGCAGCATCCTGACTCGTCTGCGTCAGGATCGGAAGAGCGAACGACGCTTGTTGTTGGAACTCGAGCAGGCTGCCCAGGCGCTCGAAGAAACGATCCGCGCTCTCGGCGCGGACGCCGATCGCTCGGGGCAGGGTGTCGCGGCCTCGGGATTTGCCGGCCGGCGGGGCGAGCTCGCGCCGCCGGTCGTAGCGCAAGTGAGCGAGCGTTTCGGTCGCGTCGTCGATCCAGAGTTCAAGACCTCGACCTTCCGCAGTGGTGTCGACTATGCGGCCCCCGCCGGCAGCCCAGTGCGCACTGTGGCGCCGGGCATCGTGCGCTTTTCTGGCTGGTTCAGGGGCTATGGTCGGATCGTGATCGTGGATCATGGAGACGCCTTCCATTCGATCTCGGGACATCTCGATGAGATCTACGTCGAGGTTGGTGATCCGGTCGAGGAGGGCCAGGCGCTCGGTACAGTGGGGGAAACCGGATCGCTTGGCGGGCCGAGCCTCTACTTCGAATTGCGAGAGGACGGCAAGCCGGTCGATCCCGAGCCGTGGTTCCTGGACCCCCGCGGCTAGGAATCCGACCCCTGACTCTCGTGGGAAGCCCGAGCGTCGATCCGTCTCCTCATGCCTTGGGATCCCGCCCGACGAGGGCTGCGAATGAGGGCTGCTAAAGTGTCGCTGAAGACGGATCCCCCACAGCAGCCCGCTTCACCGGACTGGAGTTGAAGAGCACGTGAATATCCTACGCACCTCGAGAGTATTGGGACCCTTCGCATTGGGTCTTGCCGTTGCGATCGCCGCAACCAGCCTGGTCGGTCAGGCCGAGTCGACGGCTGACGCCCGCAACGAGGCACAGCGCTATGAAGATCTGAGCATGTTCGCGAGTGTTCTCGATCTCGTGCGAAACAATTATGTCGAAGAGGTCGACGAGCATGAGTTGTTGATGAGTGCGATGCGCGGGATCCTCGAAGACCTCGATCCCCATTCCGCCTTCATGAACACCGAGGCCTTCGACGATATGCAGGTCGAGACGAAGGGCGAGTTCCAGGGCCTCGGGATCGAAATTTCGAAGCAATCGGGCGAATTCATCGAGGTCGTCTCCCCGATCGATGGAACGCCCGCTATGCGTGCGGGCATCAAGGCGCGGGACCGGATCACGGCGATCTGTCCGACGACAATACCCGAAGGCTGGACGAAGCCCTGCCGAGGGACGATGAAGATGACGATCTTCGAGGCCGTTTCGCTCATGCGCGGCCGGAAGGGAACCTCGATCGGAATTTTCATCATTCGTGAGGGCCTATCCGAACCGCGCCGCTTCGAGATCAAACGCGACACCGTGAAAGTGGCCTCCGTTCGATCGAAACTCGTCGAGCCCGACATCGGCCACCTCAGCATCATTTCGTTTCAGGAACGAACGGCTCGGGACATGCGGGCGCGACTCGCCGATCTCGAAGAGGAGAATGAAGGTCCGCTAGCGGGGTTGGTGCTGGACTTGCGGAACAATCCCGGCGGTCTCTTGAATCAAGCCGTGGAGGTCGCGGACCAATGGTTGAGCGAAGGCTTGATCGTCTACACCCAGGGCAGGGACGAATCCCAACGCATCGACTACAACGCGACCGCCTCCAGACTCGCCGACAACTATCCGATCGTCGTGTTGGTCAACGAAGGCAGCGCGAGCGCCTCGGAAATCGTGGCCGGCGCGCTCCAGGATCACCATCGTGCGATGGTGCTCGGGGTGGGCACCTTTGGAAAAGGCTCGGTCCAGACGGTCTATCCCCTCGACGGGGGTGCCGGTTTGCGCCTCACGACGGCGCTCTACTACACGCCTTCGGGTCGCTCCATCCAGGAGGTGGGCATCCGGCCCGATCTCGAAGTGAAACAATCCGACCCGGCCGCCCTCGGCTATCCCAAGCGGCGGCGCGTTCGAGAGCGAGATCTCGACGGCCATTTCACCCAGGAAGAAGCGAGTGGACTCTCCCAGTCGGATCGACCCGCCGAGCGGATTTTCGATCCGAAGCCGTCTCTGCCCGACGACGGCGACGACGACGCGGATGGGGTGGCGTCCGAAGAAGCTGATAAACCGGAGGATGTCCAACTCGCTCGTGCGATCGAGGTCTTGAAGAGCTGGACGTATTTCGAGGACCTTCGGCGACTGCGTGAGAAGTCGAAGTCGAAGTCGAATGCCGGGGATGCGCAGACCGTCGCGACGACGGAGACGAAGGGGAATTGAGCGGCGAGTCCGAGCGTTCGATTCTCTCGGTCGGTCAGCTCATCGCCGGACTCTCCGGCTTGATTCAACAACACGTCGGTCGCGTCTGGGTCCTCGGCGAGATCAGCAACCTGCATCGAGCCCGTTCCGGCCACACCTATTTCACGCTCAAGGACGCAGACGGACAGCTCAGGGCGGCGCTCTTTCGAGGCAACGCGGCTCGCGTCCGCTTCGAATTGGAGGAGGGACTCGAAGTCGTGGTCGAGGCCGAGGTCTCGATCTACGCCGCGCGCGGCGATCTCCAATTGATCGTCCGCAGCCTCGAACCGCGTGGTGTCGGCGCCTTGCAGCTCGCATTCGAACAGCTTCGGCGTCGACTCGAGGCCGCGGGACTCTTCGCATCCGAACGCAAACGCGCCATCCCGACCCATCCTCGCCGACTCGGTGTCGTCACCTCGCCGACGAGCGCGGCGGTGCGGGACGTGTTGAAAGTGGCGGGGCGTCGCTTTCCCGCGATTCCGATCTTGATCTCGCCGACGCGAGTCCAGGGCGACGAAGCGCCCAACGAGATTGCCGCGGCCATCCGGCGCTTGGCGACCGCTCGCGAAGTCGACGTGATCCTGTTGGTTCGGGGAGGCGGATCGCTGGAGGATCTCTGGGCCTTCAATAGCGAGGTCGTCGCCAAGGCGATCGCGGCCTCGCCGATTCCGATCGTCTCGGGCGTCGGTCATGAAACGGATACCACGATCGCCGATCTCGTCGCCGACGTCCGCGCTCCGACGCCGTCCGCGGCCGCGATGTTGGCGGTGCCCGATCGCGTCGCGCTGGCCGCATTGGTCGATCGGGATCGGGGCCGGCTGGTCGCTGGGATTCGACGCGAAATCGAAATGCATCGCGATCGCGTGGGACATTTGCGAGCCGTCCTTCGCGCGCGCAGCCCGCGGGCCCGAGTGGCACTTGCACGAATTCGAGAGGCCCGGGCCTGGGTCGCCGCGACGACCGCGATAGAGCGTCATCTCGAGCGACGTCGGGGGCTTCTCTCGGCGGCGGCGACGCGACTGGACGCGCTGAGCCCACTCGCCGTTCTGGGACGCGGCTACGCCCTCGTTCGGCGCGAACGGGACGGTCGGATCGTGCGCGAGGCGGGCGATGTCGAGTTGGGGGATCGGCTCGAACTCCGACTCGCCCGCGGTCAGATCGAGGCGGAAGTGACGCGTCTCGGTTCGGCAGAACGAAGCGGCTGACCCGAATTCGGTCCTTCGATCGGGCTCCATGGGCGGGGTCCCCAGCCTCCGAGGCTTCGATCGGACAGGCAGGATCGGACCTGGACGATCCACTCGCGAAGAGCGAAAACCTACGGTTTTTCGCATAGTTCGGCAGTTGGTTGAGATTGACTACAGGGGGGTCGACCGATAGAGTCGAGCGCGAATGAGCAAGTCCCAGCGTAGCGTGAAGGGTGACCCGCTCGATCGCGACGAGGCGGCCGAGGCCGGGCCTGGATCCGGTGCGGATCCGGCCTCCTTCGAGACGGCGCTCGCGCAGCTCGAGGGCACCGTCGCTCGGCTCGAGGAAGGGGAGATGCCTCTCGAAGAGGCGCTCGCGCTCTTCGAATCCGGCGTGAAGCTCTCCCGTCAATGCGCGACCACGCTCGAAGAAGCCGAGCGGCGCATTGAAATCCTGGTGGCGGATCGCGGCCCGGGTGAGGACCCGGACATCGTCCCCTTCGAATCCGATGAGGCCGGGGACGAGGGTCCAGAGGCTGGGGACGACGAAGATTTCGAGGGCTAGACGGTGGATGTCGACGCTTATATGGCCGAGCGGATCGCGCTGATCGAGGCCGGGATCGAGGCGCGCTTTGGGGAGCGCTCGGACTTTCCGCAGGCTCTCCAGGGGGCGATGCGACATCTGCTCTTTCCGGGCGGCAAACGCTTGCGCCCGCTCTTCGCTCTGGCTGCGGCGGAGGCCGTCGGGGGTTCGGCAGCCGCGGCGTTGCCGATCGCGGTCGCGGTCGAGCTGGTCCATACCTACTCCCTGGTCCACGACGATCTTCCCTGCATGGATGACGATGCGACGCGTCGTGGCCGGCCCACGGTTCATGTCGTCTACGGCGAGGCGACGGCCGTGCTTGCGGGCGATGCGCTCCTGACTGAAGCGTTTGCCGTTTTGAGCGACGTGTCGTCCGAGGCGTGCGACGCGGAGGCGATCTTGCGGACGCTGCGCGGCCTGGCACGGGCAGCCGGTGCGGCCGGACTCGTCGGGGGACAAGCGGATGATCTGCTCTTCGTCTCGGGGGGCGCGCGTTCCGATGCCGCGGAACGACCGGATCGGTCGACTCCGCCCGAAGCTTCCGACGCCACCCGGCTTGCCTCGATCCACGCGCGCAAGACCGCCGCCCTGTTTCAGGCCGCGATCGTGGGGGGCGCAGTGCTTGGGGGAGGCAGCGAATCCGAACGCGAATCGCTCGAGGCCTTCGCCAAGGCGGTCGGTATGGCCTTTCAGATCACCGACGATGTGTTGGACGCGGAGAGTGGGGAGGCCGCGAGTATCCTGCGCGTCCGGGGTCTCGAGGACGCCAAGCGGCGCGCCGAGGGATTGCTCGAGCGAGCGCTTGTGGGGATCGAAGGATTGTGCGAGAAAGCCGAGCCACTGCGTGAGCTGGCACGCTTCGCGGTGCGGAGGAATCGATGAGTCAGGCGGATGGAGAGGCCGAGGATCCGACAAAGCTGCTCTACGAGATCGAGCGCCCCTCCGATCTTCGCAAGCTGCCGCGCGAGAGCGTCGAGCAGGTCGCGGACGAGATCCGGGAAGAGATTCTCACCCGAGTCTCCCGCACGGGCGGTCATCTGGCCTCGAGCCTCGGGGCCGTCGAGCTGATCACCGCGATCCACTACGTCTTCGATACGCCGACGGATCGGCTGGTCCTCGACGTCGGTCATCAGGGCTACCCGCACAAGATGCTGACCGGTCGCCGCGAAGATTTCGACACGATCGGGCAGAAGGGCGGGATGTCGAAATTCCTTCGACGGGCCGAGTCCGAGTTCGACCATTTTGGCGCGGGCCATGCGGGAACTTCGATTTCGGCGGCGTTGGGCATGGCCCGGGCGAAACTCCATCTGGGTGAGGACGGCATCGTCATCGCATTGATCGGCGATGGGGCCATGACCGCCGGAATGGCGTTCGAGGCCTTGAACCACGCCGGCCACCTCGAGGAAAAGAAGCTGATCGTGATCCTGAACGACAACGAAATGTCGATCGATCCCAATGTCGGCGCGTTGTCTTCCTATTTGTCGCGCAAGTTTTCTGCCCCGATGGCGCGGCGCGTGAAAGGATGGGCCAAGGAGTTCTTGTCGGGCATGCCCGGCGACATGTTGCATTGGGCGCGCAAGGCCGAGGAGTCGGTCAAGGTCTTCTTCTCCCCAGGCCTGCTCTTCGAGGCGCTCGGTTTCCGATATGTCGGGCCGATTCAGGGCCATCGCATGGATGTGGTGCTCGAGACACTCGAGAACGTCAAGGGGATGATCGAGAGCGGCTCGGGTCCCGTGCTGATTCACGTGCTGACCGAAAAAGGTCATGGCTACGCTCCGGCGGAGGCGGACCCGCTCAAATATCACGGTGTCGGCCAGTTCGACGTTCCATCGGGCGAGTTTGCCCCAAAGAAAAAGGCGCCCGCCTCCTATACCAACGTGTTTGCGGACGCGTTGATTCGACTCGCCGGGGAAGACGATCGAATCGTCGCGATCACGGCCGCGATGGCGTCGGGGACGGGACTCGATCGCTTCCAGGAGGCCTTCCCAGACCGTTTCTATGACGTCGGGATCGCCGAACAGCACGCCGTCACCTTCGCGGCGGGACTGGCGACCGAAGGCATGAAGCCGGTCGCGGCGATCTATTCAACGTTCTTGCAACGCGCCTTCGATCAGGTCGTGCACGACGTCTGCTTGCAGAATCTGGATGTCACCTTCGCGCTCGATCGCGCCGGACTCGTCGGGGCGGATGGTGCGACCCACCAGGGCCTCTTCGATTTCGCCTACTTCCGCTCGCTCCCGAACGCGATCGTGATGGCACCGAAGGACGAGAACGAGTTGCAACATCTGCTCGCCACCGCGATCGAGTACCCCGGGCCCGCGGCGATTCGTTTTCCGCGCGGCGCGGGTCTCGGAATCGCGCTGGATCCCGAGATCAAACCGATCCCCGTCGGAGAGGCCGAGTTGCTGCGCGACGGCGAGGACGCGGCGATTCTGTCGGTGGGTTCGACGACCCACCCGGCGATGGAAGCGGCAAGCGAGCTGGCCGCCGACGGCATCGCCTGCGCGGTCCTGAACGCTCGTTTCGTGAAGCCGCTCGATCGCGAACGGATCCTCGCGCTGGCCCGACGCTGTCGCGTTCTCGTGACGGTCGAGGAGCACAGTGTCATCGGAGGCTTCGGCAGCGCGGTGTTGGAGTTGTTGGCCGAAGCCGGCGTGCTGACGCCGGTGCGGAATCTCGGCGTACCGGACGTCTTGATCGAACATGGCGAGTCGGTCGCCAGCGTCGGGCTCGCGCCGAGCGATATCCGAAACGCTGTGACCACTCTTCTCGGGTCGGTGGGGCACATGGATTCGAGCGAAGAGGACGTCGAGGGTGAAGACGGCCACTCGGCTTGAAGGGCGAGCGCCTGGATGAACGAGTCGTGCGGGAAGGCTTGGCCCCGAGCCGCAGTGCCGCACGGGCCTTGATCCTCGCCGGACGCATACTCGTCGATGACGAACCGGTCGACAAAGCGGGCACGCGGATCGCGACAGACCGGATCATTCGACTGAAGGGTGGCTTGCGCCGCTTCGTTTCGCGCGGCGGCGAGAAACTCGCTGGAGCGCTCGAGGATCTCGGGCTGGACCCGTCGGGGCGGCGCTGTCTGGATGTCGGCGCCTCGACGGGCGGCTTCACGGATTGCTTGCTTCAGGCGGGTGCCGAGTTCGTGGTGGCCCTCGACGTGGGCCACGGTCAAATCCATTCGAGCCTTCGACTCGATCCGCGGGTCGATGTGCGCGAGCGGGTGAATGCGAGACATATTCGCCCGGAGCAATTCGAGGGCGACTTCGATCTCGTCGTCGCCGACGTCTCGTTTATTTCGCTCGAACTCTTGCTTCCCGCCATGCAGGCCTGCGCTCCGGCGGCCGAACTGCTCCTACTCGTGAAACCGCAATTCGAGGTCGGTCGCGACCAGGTTGGGAAGGGCGGGGTGGTGCGCGACGACGGGCTCCGCAAAGCGGCGGCCGATCGGGTCGTGAGTTCGGCCTGTGCCCTCGGGCGTCGCGAATTGGGCCGCGTCAACAGCCGTCTGGCCGGCCCGAAGGGCAACCGCGAGATATTCGTGTGGATTTCTGGCTCCGAAGTCGAAGAGTAGAGGGAACTGCTATGTTCCTTTGCCAGCGGCTTGGGCGACCAGCCAGGAGAATTCTCGATGATCGAAGTCACAACCGAAGCGGCCTCTCATATCCGGTCCCTTCTCAGCGAGGATGACAAGCTCGAAACGCATGCCCTGCGGATGAAGGTCATCGGCGGTGGTTGTTCTGGATTGCAGTATCAGCTTTCCTTCGACGATGTCGTCCGAGAGGTCGATACCGAGATCGAGTTCGAAGGCGTGCGCGTCATCATCGACGAGAAGAGTGCGCTCTATCTCGTCGGTTCTCGACTCGACTTTGTCGACACCTTGCAGGAATCGGGCTTCAAGATCGAGAATCCGAACGCCTCGAATACCTGTGGCTGCGGCCAGTCCTTCGCGGCCTGAACGGCCGATCTACCTCGACCACCACGCGACGACGCCGCTCGACGAGCGCGTGCTCGAAGCGATGTTGCCCTACCTCCGTGAGGAGTTCGGCAACGCCGCGAGTCGAACTCATGTCTATGGTTGGCGTGCCGAGGCCGCGGTCGAGGATGCGCGCGAGCGACTCTGTGAAATGCTGGGCGCACGGGATCCAGCCGAAATCGTCTTTACGAGCGGTGCCACCGAAAGCAACAACCTCGCCATTTTGGGGTTGGCCGATTCCGAACGCAAGCGTCGTCATCTGATCACCGTGGAGACCGAGCACCCCTCTGTGCTCGATCCGTGTCGGGCGTTGGCGCGGCGTGGCTTCGAGGTCGCGCGGCTCCCGGTCGATTCGGTGGGACTGGTCGACATCGATGCGATCGAAGCCGCGATTCGCGACGACACCTTTTTGGTTTCGGTGATGGCGGCGAATAATGAGATCGGAGTGCTCCAGCCGATTCGCGAAATCGCCTCGCTGTGTCGCGAGCGGGGGATCTTCTTCCATAGCGATGCGGCCCAGGCCGTCGGCAAGATCGAGATCGAGGTGGCCCGTGACGGCTTCGATCTGCTCTCTGTATCGGGTCACAAGATCTACGGTCCAAAGGGCGTCGGCCTGCTGCGCGTCCGAAAGTCCGGACGGCCACGGTTGCGGCTCGAGCCCCGTCAATACGGGGGTGGGCATGAGGGCGGATTGCGATCGGGCACACTGCCCGTGGCTGGAGTCGTCGGACTCGCGCGCGCGCTCGAATTATGTCTCGAGGAGCGTGAGACGGAGGCCGTGCGCCTGGCGGATTTGCGGGATCGCTTGAAAAAGGAACTCGAAGCCGCATTGCCCGGCTGCGTGCTTCTCAACGGGGACGCGACGCGCCGATTGCCGGGCAATCTCAATCTCTCCTTCGCGGGTGTCGACGGGGACCGGCTGATCGCGGACCTCTCGGGGATCGCCATTTCCTCGGGATCGGCGTGTAGTTCCGCCGATCCGGGGCCGAGTCCGGTCTTGCTTGCGCTTGGCCGTGACGAGCGGCTGGCGAAAGCGTCGATTCGCTTCGGATTCGGTCGATCGAATACACCGGAGGATGTCACCCGGGTGGCCCGCCGGGTCACGTCGGCCGTACGCGCACAGTTGGACGCACGTTAAGCCCGCGGGGTTCTGCACGGCGAAGGTTGCGGGCCGATTGCAGCAACGATTCGACCCAGGCAAAGCGATCGGTTCCGGCTATAGTCCCGCCTTCGCCGAGAGCGATCCCCGATCCCGAGCTGATCATCGACTCCCGCGTTCGGCCCACCAAGGGAGCTGGAGCTCGAGTGGCTCGACACTCTTTGCCTCGGAATTGTCTCGGCGTCGCCTTGGAGTCGCCTCAAAAAAGGAGCAACGGGGCGCTCCGGAATTTTTTGTCTGCTAGCGGAAGGAAGAATAAATTGAGTGAAACCAAGTCGAATAATCTTACCTGGCACGAGGGGCAAGTCAGTCGCACCGATCGTCAGGCCATGCTTGGACAGCGCGGTTGTACTATCTGGCTCACGGGCCTTTCCGGATCCGGCAAGAGTACGATCGCAGTGGCCGCCGAAAAGGCGTTGAACGAGATCGGTCGTCTGACCTACATCCTCGATGGCGACAACGTTCGCATGGGCTTGAATTCGAATCTCGGATTCTCACCCGAGGACCGGACCGAGAATATTCGTCGGATCGGCGAGGTTTCGAAGCTCTTCACCGACGCGGGCCTGATCGTTTTCAGTTCCTTCATCTCCCCCTATCGAGCCGACCGCGACGCGGTGCGCAAGATCATGGGTGAGGGCGATTTCATCGAAGTCTGGGTCGATGCCAGCGTCGAGACTTGCGAAGGTCGTGACGTCAAGGGCCTCTACAAGAAGGCGCGCTCCGGCGAGATTCCGGAGTTTACCGGAATCTCCGCGCCCTACGAAGAACCGACCCAAGCCGAACTCGTCCTCGATACGAATAGTCAGACGATCGAAGAGAGCGTCACCCAGGTCGTTTCGTTTCTGCAGAAAAACGGCTACCTCGGTTCCTAGAGCCCGTGCAACACCCCTCCAGCCCGGCGGTGGGTGGACGATGAGGGCTGGAAGGGTGATTCTCTCGGGAACACGCCTTGGGCTCTTGCCATCGGGTAATTCGACCCGAGGGGCGAGACTCGTCTGCGGGGGTCGGGTGAGCGCTGCGATCGCAGTTCGGACGCGCGAAAGCGACGAGAGGGGATCAAGCGGTCTCTCTCGTAACCGGTTTCGGACCCAGCGACTGAAACGGATGTTGGGATTCCTCGCGGTCGCGCTGCTCGTGGGCGGCTGTGCTTCGATGGGCGGGCTCGGGTTCCGGGACTCCAATCGGAATCGTGCTCGTCCGATTCCCTTGCGCGTGGTTCGCGCCGATGCGCCCGCCGACTACGATGTGTTGGTCGCGGAGCTCGCCCAGATCGACGGCGATTTGGAATTGGCTCGCGAGGCCTATCAACGGGCCGCCGAGAAGGATCCCGAATCGGCCGTCATCCACGAGCGCCTGTCGCGTGTCGCCTGGCAACTCGGTTCGTTGGACGCGGCGGTAGGCGAAGCCGAGTTGGCCTTCGCGCTGGATCCGGATTCCCTGCGCATCCGTCTTTTTCTGGGCCGTCTCTACCGGCTTCGCCGTGACTCGGAAGGTCTCGATCGCGTGCTGCGCGATTCCGATGGTCAGCCGCTCGACGCCGACTCCGCCTACGTCCTCTACCAGGTTGCCTTCGAGCGAGGTGACCTCGAACAGGCAGAGAATCTTGCACGCGAATTGGCAACGACCGAACCCGGCCAGCTTCGCGGAGTCCTCGCCCTTGCAAGCGTCTATGAGCAGCGTGCCGAATTCGATTCGGCCGAGGCCATCGTTCGGCGTGGACTCGATTCGTTTCCCGATCATTTCCTGCTCTATATGCGTCTGGCCCAGATCGAGCGCGCCCGTGAAAATCGAAGTGGCGAGATCGCGGTCTATCGAGAAGTCCTGGCTTCTCATCCCGGCCACTACGGGATTCTTCAGCGCCTCGGGCAGGCGCAGGTCGATGGCAACGATCTCGACGCGGCGATCACCACCTTTGCGGAAATCGTTACGCGCTATCCAGAGGATCTGAATTCTCTGCGCCGGCTCGCATCGCTCGAATACATGGCGGGGCGTTTGGAATCGGCCACATCTCGCTTGGAGATCGCCCTCAAACGGCACCCACACGAGTTCGAAATCGCGTATGCACTGGGCCAGATCTACAAAGCGTCGGGAAACACTGAGGCTGCGATCGAAGTCTTCGGGCGAATCGGAGTCCAGAATCCCAACTTTTTCGATGCGCGGATTCAGATTGCCGCGATTCTGGAGTCGGAGCAACGATACGATGAGGCGCTGGCCGAGATCGACCGGCTGCGAGAGGTTCGGCCGGAGCGGCAGCTCGATTTTCATGCATCGGCACTGCAAATTCTGGGCGGCGATTTCGAGGCGGGGATCGCTCGACTCGAGGATTTGCTCGATGGCACAGAAGACGATTCAGAGGTCTACTATCAAATCGGCATCGCACACGGCACGCACGGCGACAACGAAGTCGCGCTTCGCTACATGCAGCAAGTCCTCGAAGCCGAACCGAATAACGCCAATGCACTCAACTACATTGGATATGCCTGGGCAGAGCAGGGGGAGAATCTGTCCGAAGCGGAGGAGTTGATTCGTCGCGCGCTCGAAATCTCCCCGGACGACGGTTACATCACCGACAGCCTGGGTTGGGTCTACTACAAGATGGCGAAGATACTTTTCGAAGAGTCCCGCAAAGAAGAAGCGCTGCGTCTGCTCGGCCGGGCCCAGAGCCAGCTCATGCAGGCCGCCGAATTGACGGGTGGAGATTCGGTGGTTTCGGAACATTTGGGTGATGTCCTTTGGCTTCGTGATGAGTTGCGGGGTGCGCTCGAGCGATACGAGGAAGCCGTCGGCTTGGGAATTCGGGAATCCGAGCAGCCGATGCTTCTGGAAAAACTCGAGCAACTTCGCAGCGACCTCGGGATGAAACCAGCGACCGGCGAGGCGCCGTGACGCGAGGAGGAGCTTGGGTCCCGATCGTCGGGGGGCTCCTATGGCTCCTCGCCATCGCTTGTGCCGCTCCGCCCGTCGTGGATTTCCGGCAAAGCGGCACTCTTCTTGCCACGGATGACCCGCGCGCAGATCGCGTTCTGCGAAACTATCTCGATCTCGTCGAGAGGCGGTCGGCCGTGCGAGGAACCGCACGGGTCCTGCTCGAGGGACCGGACTTCAAACTGAATCGCCCCCAACGGATCCTCGTCGAACGGCCTGCGCGCATCAGATTCGAAGTGATTGGACTCTTCGACCAACTCGCCGCAATCTTCGCGACCGACGGCCGACACTTCGGATTCTATGATGTTTCGAATGGGCGAATTTCGCGCGGGCGAGTCACGCCGACGCTGCTCTGGGATCTCGCGAAGATGGACCTCGAAGTCCATGAAGTCGTGGGTCTGTTGCTCGGTTCGCCGAGGCCCACGTCGGGACTCGCGCGTGCCGCGGTCTGGCTCGAGCCGGCGGGCGGACTGGTACTCGCCTTCGCCTGGCCGGACGCGGACACGGCCGCCGATTGCACGGCGCCTCCTCGTCGGGCGCTGCTCGAATCGACTTGTTTCGTGACGCTCGAATCGCTCGAAAACGGCGGCGAGATCTTTGGCTTCGATGTCGACGGGAGACTCGTCGAGCTACGCGGACTCGATTCCGGCGGAGTCACTCGTTTTCGAGCCAGCTTCGAAGACTATCGCTTGCTCGACGGCGATCCTGCTGGCGTCGCCTTTCCGAATCGCGTGACGGTCCAATCACCGGCGGCCGAGTCACTGGCGCGCTTCGTCTGGAAGCGCGTCATGCTGGCGGATGGGCTGCCCGATCGGTTTTTCATGATTCCCGAACGAGGCGTGGCGAGCCAAGGGGGCTGAAATCGTCGGGGGTCGTCAGCCATCGTCGATGCGGGGTACGATCGTGTGGGGGGAGGGGAGTCTGATGCCGAGCCGGGGGAGGCGGTGTGCGCGCGCGCATCGGCAGAGGCTTTTGCTCGTCCTATCCGTCCTATCCGTCGTGACGGCTTGTTCGAACGATCCCTATCCCCCGACGAAGGAAGGCGAGAAGATTCTCTACAGCTCCTTCGTCGATGCACCCCGGACTCTCGATCCGGCGACCGCCTACAATACCCGCGCCCATGCGATTACCGGTGCGGTTTACGACACATTGCTCGAATACCATTTCCTCAAGCGCCCGCTCGAATTGATTCCTGGGCTCGCCCGGGCGCTTCCGGAAGTGACCGCGCTACCGGGCGGTCGGGTTCGCTACCGGTTTGAATTGCGCGCGGACTTGCTCTACGCAAGCGACGAGTGTTTCGGGCTCTCGACGCCCGGCGCCACGACACGAGAAGTGGTTGCGGCGGACGTCGAGTTCCAATTGTCGAGAATTGCCGATCCTGAGGTCGGCAGCCCCGTCATCGAACCCTTCTCGAATATCGAGGGTTTCCGGGAGTTCAGTGAGAGGCTGACGGCGCGCCGCAGTGCCGATCCGTCATTTGATCAGCTTCCGGTGCAAGAGCAATACGCCGAGGTCGGAGGCATTTCGGGTATCGACAGCTCGTCGCGTTATGTACTCGACGTCACGCTATTTCGACCCTATCCACAGATCAAATATTGGTTCGCGATGGAATTTTCGACGCCAGTTCCCTGGGAGGCCGTCGAGTTCTATGACGGGGCCGATGGGCGGCCGCGTTTCGACGATCATCCGGTCGGCACGGGTCCCTATGTCCTGTCGGTATATCACAAGCAGGCACGTTATGTACTCGAACGTTCTGAGAATTGGTACGGCGTGAGGCATCCCGAATGGAAGGCCCCGGCGGCGACCTTCCCGAGCGAGGGCGACGAAGGCGACCGGGCTTCGGGCAGACTCGAATACGCCGGACGGAGTCTTCCCTTCATCGATCGAGTCGAGGTCCGACGCGAAAAGGAAGATATTCCCCGCTTCAATAAATTTCTGCAGGGCTACTACGATGCGTCGGGCGTCATCAAGGAGAGCTTCGACAAGGTCGTTCAGGAGGATGCACTCTCGCCGGAGATGGAGGCTCGGGGAATTTCGCTCGACAAGGCGGTGGCCCTCGATGTGTTCTATATCGGATTCAACTTCGACGATCCCGTCGTCGGGCGCGCAGCAGGCGAGCGGAGCCGACGACTTCGGCAAGCGATGAGCCTGACGATCGACGTGGAAGAATACTCTCGCATCTTCATGAACGGCCGCGGCCTTCCGGCCCAGTCTCCGATTCCGCCCGGCATCTACGGTTACGACCCGGATTACGTCAATCCCTACCGAAACGTCGACCTGGATCGTGCGAAGCAGCTGATGGTGGAGGCCGGCTATCCGGGGGGCATCGATCCGGCGACCGGCGAAGCGCTACGCCTGACCTTCGATTCGTCGGATACGACGACGGCCGGATTGATCCGGGTTCAATTCTTCATCGAGGCCTGGAAAAGGCTCGGCATCGATATGAAGATCGAGGCGACGAACTACAACCAGTTCTTGGAGAAGTTGCGAAACGGTGCCCATCAGGTCTTTCAATCCGGCTGGGTGGCCGACTATCCCGACCCGGAGAACTTTCTCTTCCTGCTGTGGTCCGAGATGGGCCAATCGAAGCATGGGGGCCCGAACGCGACCAATTTCTCGAACGCCGCTTTCGACGAACTCTTCCTGGCGTCGAAGACGCGGGAGAACGGGCCGCGCCGCATGGCGGAAATTCAGGGGATGAGAACGATTCTCGAACGCGAGCGGCCCTGGATCGAACTCTTTCATCGAGAAGACTATTCTCTCTACCACGGCTGGGTTCGCAACGTGAAGCCGATGGGAATCTCGATGCCGACCTATCAATATCGTGATCTCGATGTGAGCGAACGTGCGCTGCGTCGTCTCGAATGGAACGAACCGGTTCTCTGGCCGGCCTATGTTCTCGTCATTTCGCTCGTGCTCATCGTCGTTCCGGGGATCCGGACCTATTTGAAGGAGCGCCAATAGATGGGTGCCTATGTGATTCGGCGACTCCTCTATGGCGTCGGCGTCGTGCTCGGCGTGCTCTTCCTTCTCTTCATCCTCTTCTTTACGGTGACGAAGCCGGACGATATCGCGCGCCGGGCCCTGGGCGAGAAGGCTCCGCCCGAAGTCATCGAACAGTGGAAGGTCAACCACGGGTATGATCGGGATCTCTGGCCGTGGCAGGATTGGAATGACAATCTGCTTTTCGACCATTACCGCAGGATGTTGACCTTCGACTTCGGATTGAGTGATGCCGACGATTCTCCGATCATGGATCGGATCAAGGCCGGCATGGGCCCGAGCCTCGCGCTGACTGTGCCGCTGCTCGTCTTCGGACTTCTCCTCGCGATTCCACTCTCGCTGCTCGTCGCGTTCTTCCGCGAGACCTACATCGATCGGATGGGCGTGTTTCTTTGCGTACTCGCGATGAGCGTTTCGATGTTGCTCTATATCATCGGCGCGCAATTCTTGATCGGGAAAATTCTTCGCTGGTATCCGATCTCCGGCTTCGACCCCTCCCTCTTGATGTTGCCGAGGTTCCTGGCGATGCCGATCATGGTGGGTTTGATCGGCGGTGTGGGAGGCGATGTGCGTTTCTATCGCACGGTATTCCTGGAGGAGAGCAGTCGTGACTTCGTGCGGACCGCGCGCGCCAAGGGCGCGAGCGAATCGCGGATCATGACCCGACACATCCTCCGAAACGCGTTGATTCCGATCCTGACGAACGTGGTCCTCGCCATTCCCTTCCTGTTTACCGGCGCCCTCTTGCTCGAAGCGTTCTTCGGGATTCCCGGTCTGGGCTCGATCACGGTCGACGCCATCGCGGCGAACGATTTTTCTACGCTTCGGACGATGGTGTTCATCGGTTCCCTGCTGTTGATCGTGGGGCAGATCGTGACGGACCTCTGCTACGGATTGGTGGATCCCAGGGTGCGACTCGAATGATGGGTCTCGAAGCGCATGTTTTTTCGAATGCGGTGACGGTCGTACTCTTGGTTGGGGCGGGGGTCCTGGTCGCCGTGGTTAGGCGGCAGCGCCTCTGGCGCGAGGCGGCACATCAGCTCTGGGATCGTCGCAAGCTCGCGATCATCGTGGTCGGACTCTATCTCGGGGTGGCGCTACTCGATTCGATCGCCTGGAAGGGGGGTATCCCTGAGGACGTCCTCGATGTGCTGCCGAACGCGCCGCTCACCCTGATCGACCGCATCTTTCTCGGGACGAAGGAAGCGAGCTACTCGGCCCCCTTCGCGGACGTCGAGTTCTATGGTGCGGCGCCCTTGCGTCAGCCGGGCAGTCACCTGTTGGGGACCGACATCCTGGGTCGAGACGTTTTCTATCTCGCCTTGAAGGGTGCGCGCGTCGCGCTCCTGATCGGTGGGTTGACGAGTTTGATCGCGATCCCCCTGGCTCTGCTCTTCGGAGTCGGCGCGGGGTATTTCGGGGGGCGCTTCGACGATTTCGTCTTCTTCCTGATCTCGACCCTTGCGTCGATGCCCGGGCTTCTGCTCTTGATCGCGTTGATCATGGCGATGGGCCGTGACACGCTTTCCGTCTGCGTTGCGCTCGGCGTGACGAGTTGGGTCGGTTTCTGTCGCCTCTCGCGCGCTGAAACGCTCAAGCTGCGCGAGCTCGATTTCGTCTCGGCCGCCCGCGCGCTCGGTGTTCCCGAAATTCGCATCGTGATTCGTCACATCCTTCCGAATCTCGCGCACCTGATCGTGATCACCTTCGTCTTGATGTTCTCGGGGCTGGTCCTTTCCGAGGTCGTGCTCTCCTGGCTCGGGATCGGCGTCGACGGTAGTTGGGGTCAGATGATCGACGGCGCGCGTAACGAACTCTCCCGCGAGCCCGTCATCTGGTGGAATATCGCGGCGGCCGGATCGGCACTCTTC
>Ga0209988_10000318_pt1 | contig 29263 bp, 20 predicted proteins | sample N075metaG_FD_183115 | JGI IMG/M metagenome (GOLD analysis project Ga0209988, IMG submission 183115) | Deep subsurface microbial communities from Kermadec Trench to uncover new lineages of life (NeLLi) - N075 metaG (SPAdes) (version 2) | ecosystem: Environmental > Aquatic > Marine > Ocean trench... | reverse complement strand
CTGGGATAGTAGCCGCCAACGGTATAGGTCAGCGTGATTTGAGTGACGTCTCCAGAGGCTTCGACCGCTTCACCGGCGGCCGCGAGGAGAACGAGCAGCGCAATCATGGGCTAATTATAGTGCGCTTCTTTGAGCTGGTTCTAACTGGTCAACCGTCGGCGAGCCTGGAGTAGTCCGTCCTGCGTACCGGGCGTCTTGCTTCCTTCGACCATCTTCGATGGTTTCCTGATGGCGAACGTGTCCTCTACAGTGCGATGGGAGAAGACGGAACTCGGCGCGTCTACGAACACGAAGTTCCAGACGGCGACCCGCAACGTCTCGATCTACCGTCCGAGCTCGTAAACCTGGCCGTCTCGCCGGACGGAAGCGAAATCGTCTTGGAGAATTAGGATGGGTGAGACAAACCTTTTCTCGGATCTTGTCGTCGCGGATGACTTGCGTTGACATCGTCGGGTAGCTGACGAAGTCGACACGCTAGCGACTCGGCCCATATGATGCGGACACTGTGAGCGATGCCTACGCAGATATTACCGACCACGATACCTACCTGAACGACGTCCCGCATGCGACGTTCGAGCGTTTGCGGCGTGACGAGCCTGTCGCTTGGATCGAAGAAAAAGACGGGTCCGGTTTTTGGGGTGTGATGCGATACGACGACGTGTGTGCCGTAAGCAAAGATTACGGCCGCTTTACCGCGGCGCGCGGGATTCGTCTCGAGGAAATGGATGAGGAGGAGCTCGAAGCGCGCCGCTCGATGATGGAATACGACCCGCCCGAGCACAGCCGCCTCCGCCGCATCGTCCAGCCGTCTTTTTCGCGGAAGACCGTTTTGACTTATGAAGCGGCGTTTCGCGAGATCACGCGCAAGCGACTCGACGCCATCCTCGAGCGCCGGGAGTTCGATCTCGTTACCGAGATCGCGCGCGAGCTTCCCATTCGCATCCTGTGCCGCCTTCTCGGTGTTCCCGGTGACGACGCCGACAAGCTCGTCGACTGGGGCGATCAGATGATCGCGAACGCCGACCCCGAATATTCGCGCGCGGTAGTCGATCAGGTGGATACCGATGAGTATCGTCTCCTGCCGTTTCGAAGCCCAGCGGGCCTCGAGGTATGTCGCTACGCGGAGAAAGTCGCGCTCGATCGGCGCGAGCACCCTCACGACGACGTTTTGACGCAGCTATTGCCTTTGACCGATCTCGAGTTCCAGAATTTCTTCGCGCTCTTGATGGTTGCGGGGAACGAAACGACGAGGCATACGATCTCGCACGGGCTCTTGACCCTGCTAGAGCATCGCGATCAGCTGCGCGAGCTCACCGAACATCCCGAGCTCATGGAGACAGCCACGGAAGAGATCCTTCGCTGGTCGACGGTGACGATGCACTTTCGCCGTACGGCGACGCACGACACGGAGCTCCGCGGCGTCCCCATCCGGGCCGGCGACAAAGTCGTTCTCTTCTACATCTCGGCGAATTACGACGAGGAGGCCTTCCCCGAGCCGAAACGCTTCGATATCCGGCGCCATCCGAACGAGCACGTCGCTTTCGGCGTCGGTCACCATTTCTGTCTTGGCGCCTGGCTTGCGCGGCTCGAAGTGCGGGTCACGCTCGAAGAGCTTCTTCCGCGGCTCGCGGATATCGAGCTCATCGGGCCGGTCGAGCGGCTGCGCTCGAACTTCATCCGCGGCATCAAGCACATGCCGGTGCGGGTGCGCTTGCGCTAGTGCCGGATGCGGAGAAGCGACACGACGTGCGAGATGCGGTTCGCGATCGTCACGCCGGCCCCGCCGGCGAAGAGTAGGCCGCCGACGAAGCCGTCTTCGGCTACGAGAACCGAGCCGGAATCGCCGCCTTGGGAGAAATCGCGGCGGTCAGTGTCGGAGTCACCGTCAGCGCGCACGACGAATTGGTCGGAGAACGTCGCGAGCCCTTTCTCCGGGCCGTAGTTGATGCGGCTCGTGGCTGCTATCGTTTCGACGAGACCCTCGGTCGTCTCCGTGGTACGGCCCGTTTTGCGGACGCGGTCACCGAGCTCGAAGTCGCGGAATCCGCAGATGCGCCCGATGACGGGGATCTCGAGCTCCACGAGCTCCGCCGAAAGCGCTTCGGCCACCGCCGCGTCGACCTTGTTGATATCGGCACCGAAGTGAATCCGGACGAACGCGGTCAATCGCGCTAGTGCGTCGTCTTCCGTTCCGCCATCGGCACGTCCTGGCTGGCGGATCGCGTCGCCCATCTCTGCGTCGTTCGAGCTTGCCAGGATGTGGTTGTTCGACAAGATGAAGTACGCTTCGCTCTCGCCGCGATGCACCCACGCACCCAGGGTTCCGGCCGTCACGTCGGGGTGGCCTATCGAAAAGCCAGGAGGGCAGGGGCGCCGTTTTTGCGTGAGCGCCCGGGTCGCGGCGTCGAGGATGTCTGCCTGTGCGTGGAGCTCACCGTACTCGATGATGTCTGTGCGCACGCCGGCGATCTCGTCCGCGACGAGTTGGGCTTTCGATAGCTCTTCTTTTGGGAGCTTCTTTTGGACGCCGATGACGATGCACACCTCGTCCGTGCGCTCTCCGCTCTTGTATTTGAACCCAATCCCGACGGAGACGACGTTTGGGTCCGGCAGGTAGGTTCTCTCTGCTTCCGTGCAAGCGGCTCGTTGAGCGTCCGTGATCTTGGCCATATGAGATCCATGATAACAGCGCTGATGCGCGCGCATTACGCGGCGATGTACAATCGCCGCCGTCATGGGGCGCACGACGACACCGATCGAAGAGTACAAACGCATCCGCCTTCTGTGGCCGGACCATCTCGGACTCGCCCGCGGAAAATATCTGCCGACGCGCACGAAGGCGACGAGCACCGGACACAGCATCGCGGTCTTCGCACTTGGCTTCGACCGCAGCTTGACGGCTCACGAAGGGGCTTATTTTTACGAGGGCACCCCGGATCTCGAAGTGCGCTTCGAGCCGGAAGAGGTTCGGCCGGGATGGGAGCCCGCCACCGGTCTGGTCATTCCGGACGTTTTCAAAGACGGAGAACCCTTGATGATGGCGCCGCGCAACGTGCTCAAGAAAGCCATCGAGGATTGGGACAAGCTCGGCTACGAGCCCAAGGTCGGGCTCGAGCTCGAAGCCTTCCTCATGAAGCGGCGTGAAGACGGTGGCTACGGCCCCATCGACACGCCGGGCGCCTATGTGTACGGGACGGGAAGCGCGGTCGATCCCGACGGCGTGCTCGACGAGCTCATGGAGACGTGCGAGACGATCGGCCTGAAGCTCGAGTCGGTCCATAGCGAATATGACAACGGCCAGTTCGAGCTCACCCTGAATATGACGACGCGCTCGCGGCGTGCGATGACGCGTTCTTGCTCAAAGTCCTCGCCAAGGAGGTCGCGGCGCGCCGCGGCCTCTTGTGCACGTTCATCGGGAAACCCATCACCGAGCGCGGCGGGAGCGGCACCCATGTCAATCTCAGCCTCGAGAAGGCCGGCAAGAACGCGTTCCACGACGAAACAGCCGATGACGGTCTCGCGCCCATCACTCGTCACGTCCTCGGCGGGATGATGAATCATCTTCGCAGCATGACGGCGGTGTGCGCGCCCACCGTGAACGCTTACAAACGGCTCTGTCCAGGACAAATGAGTGGTTACTGGGTGAATTGGGGCTACGACCATCGCGGGGTCGCGGTGCGCGTGCCGCCTGCGCGCGGCTCGAGGACGCGTCTAGAACATCGTTTGTCGGACGGCGCGGTCAATCCTCATATCGCGACGGCGGCCGTGCTTCAAGCGGCGCGTCTCGGAGTGGTGCATCAAATGGCGCCGCCTCCGGCGGAGACGAAGGATTGCTGGGACAATGTGGGTACGGATAAGCACGTTCCGACGAGCCTTGCCGCGGCGCTTGATGCTCTCGAGTCCGACCAGGAATTTATCGATGCGCTCAGCCGCCCCTATGTGAACGCCTTCGTCGTCGTCAAGCGCGCCGAGTGGGAGCGCTACGCGGCCCATACGACCGATTGGGAGCTGAACGAGTACCTCCACTTTCTGTGATGAGCTTCGAAAATCAACTCACGCCTCTACTCGCCCGTCGGTACGATTACGCGCCAGGCGACGCAGGATGTCGAGCTCGCGGGAGAGAGGATCCCAAAAGGCGACCTGGTCGCCGGCGTTTTGCGCTCGGCGAATCTCGATGAGCGGCGATGGACGGATCCGACGAAGCTCGACATCCGCCGCGCCGAAGGAGGCCACGCCGCTTTCGCGCTCGGACAGCACCGCTGTCTCGGCGAGTGGCTTGGCCGGCAGGAAGTGGCGATCGGAACCGCCCGCCTGTTCGCGCGGCTACCGAGCTTGAGGCTCCAACCGGACGAGCATGTCGAGCTCTACGGATTCGAGTTTCGAGGGCCGAGATCGCTCAAGGTTCAATGGGATGTCTGATCTTCCAAAGGGTTTGATTGGGAGCAGCTCGTCTCGAAGGTTGCCGTGACGCTATGGGGGTGATGGTGGTTCGTTGGCTGGTTTTTTTTCTCGCCTTTCCTATCGTCGCAGCGGGGCAAGAAACGCTCGACATCACGCTTTTGGGGACGGGGAACCCGAGACCGTCCATGGAGCGGTTCGGACCGTCGATTCTCGTCGAAGCCGGCGACACTTCGATCTTGATCGATGTCGGTCGGGGCGCCATCCAGCGACTCTTTCAAATTGGTCAAGCTGAGCAGGTCCGCGCCGTGGACATGGTGCTCTTCACCCATTTGCACTCCGATCACGTCGTGGGATTTCCGGATTTCTGGCTGTCGGGCTGGATATTCGGCCGCTCGCGCCCGCTCCCCGTGATCGGTCCGCCGGGTACGGAGGACATGTGCGCTCATTTGGAGCGGGCGTTTGCCTTTGACAAGAAGGTACGTGGCCGCGATCAGCGCTTTTCCGCGGCCGGCATCGTGCTCGAGGTGCGCGACGTGGAGCCGAGCGTGATTTACGAAGCGGATGGCGTGCGCGTTACCGCTTTTGCGGTCGACCATGGTGTCGGGATCGAGCCTGCTTACGGCTACCGCGTCGACTTCGGCGACTACTCGGCAGCCTTCTCGGGAGACACCCGGTATTACGAGCCGATTGTCGAACATGCCAAAGGTGTCGATGTGCTCGTACACGAGGTCGTAAGCGCCGAGATCGAGCGGCGCCGCGCGGAGGTCCAGGGACCGGCAGCGGTCGAGCGGGTTATCGCGCATCATGCTAGCGAGGAGCAAGCGGGGACGATCTTCTCACGGGTAAAGCCGCGCCTCGCGGTCTATTCGCATATCGTTCCCTCTCCGGCGACCGCCGAAGATCTCATCCCGCCGACGCGCAGAACCTATGACGGACCGCTCGTCGTCGGCTACGACCTGATGAAGATTACGATTGGCGAGACCATCGAAGTGCACCGCCGTCGCATCGTGAGCGACCGGTAGCCAGGGGGAGTAAAGTGTTGCGCTAGTATGTTGAGCAGTACGATGCTTTCGAAGCGCTTCCGGATCTAAACGTCAACGGCCGGATCACGATCGGCTAGCGCGCCTATGTGAAATCTCTCGGAGGCGTCGAGCCGCCCGTCATTGGTCCGTTGAGGCCGTTGAGGAACTCCCCCGATTTCTACGAGACCTTCGGCGTACAATAGGGCGATGCCATGTGGCTCGAGCCCGAGCAGCGCGTGAAGATCTGGTAATCAAGGCTCGACGGTCGTGCTGTAATAACTGATGAGGATTCTCCACCTGAGCGACCGCCTGACCGATCGGGGCGGTGCGTATTGGCACTTGCTCGGAGTGATTGCGCATCAAGTAGGCGAGCACGACGTGAGGCTTGCGGTGGGGTTGGACGACGGCCGCGTCGCCGCGCCGTGCGAAACGCTGCAGATCGAGGGGCTCGACACGCGGGATCGAGCCCCTGTTGCGTTGTCGGCTGTCGTCCGCTCTTTCGCGCCCGACGTCATCCATGTCCACACCGTGATGAACCCCGAGGCTCTGGAGCAGGTGGGCGCCTTGGGCTCCGTAAGGAAGGTGCTCACCGTTCAGGACCATCGCTACTTTTGCCCGGGGAAAGGGAAGTGGACCGAGGGCGGCGAAGTCTGCGCGGAGCCGATGACGGAGACGCTCTGCCAGAAATGCTTTCACGACGATCGCTACTTCCACGAGATCCTCGCCTTGACGCGTGTCCGGCTCGAGGCGCTCGGCGCGTTCGAGCTCGTCGTGCTCTCGCGCTACATGAAGCGCGAGCTCGAAGCGGTCGGCTTGTCGTCGATGACAGCGATCCATCTCATCCCTCCTTTCGTGCACCGTCTCGACCGTCTCGATAACGATACCTTGAGCCATGACGGCCCGCCCTGCATCCTTTTCGTTGGGCGGCTCGTCGAGGCGAAAGGTGCTCTCGAGGCCGTTGAAGTGTGGAAGCGCGCGCGGCTCGATCTGCCGCTCGTGATGGCCGGGGCAGGAAGTCTGCGCGGCGCGATCGATGGCTGCGAGTTGCTCGGCTGGGTTCCGCACGATCGTCTGGGCGCACTCTACCGTCGCGCCGCCGCCGTTGTCATGCCGTCCCGGTGGCAAGAACCTTTCGGCATCGTCGGGCTCGAAGCCATGACGATGGGGACCCCGGTCGCCGCGTGGGACAGCGGCGGTGTGCGCGACTGGCATCCCGATCCCGTAGCGTGGGGTGATTTGGACGCCCTCGCTGACAGGCTCCACGAGATTGCGGGGCGAAACACGAGCGCGCCCGCGGGCTTTACGCCCGAGCGACTGATGTCGCGTTTGCTCGACGTCTATCAAGGAGCGGGAACACTGCAGGGCGAGGGTCCGTAGACAGGTACATGGAATCGGTTTGGTACGACGTCAAGCTCGCCGTCCGGAGCTTTCTCAAAAAGCCCGGCTTTCTCGCAATTACGATCCTGACATTCGCGCTTGGCATCGGGGCGAACACGGCGATCTTCAGCGTCGTGCACGGCGTGATCCTCGCGCCGCTCGGCTACAAAGACGAGGCGCGCCTACAAGCGATCTCGTCTGTAAACCCGTCCGAAGACCTCGAGTTCCGCGGTAACTTCCTCCCGGATTTCTGGTATTGGCGCGAGAACAGCCGCACTTTCGACGAGATGGCCTTCCATGGCTGGCGCTCATGGACGCTCCAAGAGCCCGGTCACGTGGAGCGCGTCGAATCGGTGGCGGTGTCGGCAAACTTGTTCGGAATGCTCGGTATCCAGCCCGCGCTTGGCCGCGGCTTCGAGCCGGAAGACGAGATCCCGGGTCCCGGTCGCGTTGTGCTGTTGAGCTTCAGCCTATGGCAGCGCGTCTTCGGAGGCGACCCATCGGTGCTCGGTCGGTCCGTGAACCTCGATGACGGGCCGGTCACGATTATCGGGGTCATGCCCGCGGATACGGACGTGCCGTCGCGGCGCGCCGAGCTGTGGCGACCCGTCGGCTATCTCGAGCAGTACGAGCAATCGGCCTTTGGCCGAGAGGAGCGTGACTTTCGTGTCATCGGACACCTGGCGGAAGGCGTCGGGCTCGGCACGTCTCAGGCCGAGATGGGTCGCTTCGCCGAAGCACTTGCGGAGTCTTTTCCCGCGACGAATAGCGGTTGGGAGGCGAAAGTCCAGCCGCTGCGAGAGCACATCGTCGGCGATGCGGAGGTTCCGCTCTTCATCGCCTTTGCGGCCGTCGGGCTCGTGCTGCTCATTGCGTGCACCAACATCGCCAACCTCTTGCTCGTTAGGGCCATGGGGCGCGAGCGCGAAATGGCGGTGCGGCAGGCACTCGGGGCCGGCCGGCGGCGCTTGCTCCAGCAACAAATAGTGGAGAGTCTGGTTCTTACAGCGGTGGGAGGCTTCGCGGGACTGTTGTTCGCCGCTTGGCTCTCGCAGCTCTTGCTTGCCTACGAGCCCGGCATTCTTCCGAGAAAAGAAGGTATCGGCTTCGACGTGCCCGTTTTGCTCTTCGCTTTCGCCGCGAGCCTCGTGATCGGGATCGTGTTTGGGCTCGTCTCGGCCCTCCACCGTGTGCCAAGCCTTTCGGGGGCTCTCAAGCAGGGGGGGGCGCAAATCGGCGGGAGCCGTCGACAAAATCGACTGCGCATGGGACTCGTCGGAGCTCAGATCGCTGTCGCGCTCACGCTCCTCGTGGGTGCTGGACTCCTTGTGAAGGGGCTTCATAAGCTCTCTCGCGTCGACCCCGGTTTCCGTCCCGACGGTGTCTACGCGTCGCACATCATTCTCGGCGGCCGCTATCGGCGTGACCTCGAAGCCCGGCGGGTGTACTTCAAACAACTCGTCGAGAACGTGCGCGCTTTGCCGGGAGTGAGCGACGCCGCCCTCAGCACCACGCCGCCGATACCTGGTATGGGCATCAAGATAGAGGTTCCTTACCGAGGTGCTGAGGGGCCGCTGGCGACGGAAGCTGGCGCGCCTAGCGCCGCTTTCCGTGTCATCGGGCCCGGCTATTTCGAGACCATCGGGACCCCGCTTCTTCGAGGACGCGACTTCACCGATCGCGACACCCAGGATGCACCGCCCGTCGTCATCATTAACAACACACTCGCCGAGCGTGCCTTTCCAGGAGAAGCTCCGATCGGGCGCCAGCTAGAGTTGTTTCTCTATGGCGAAACAATGGAGCTCGAGGTGATCGGGGTTTCTGCCGACACCCGCTTCGCGGGGCTCGACCAGGCGACACGCCCGGCGTTCTTTCTAGTGCACCCGCAAATGCCGTTTCTCGGCATCGCGGTCGTGGCCAGGACGAGCCTCGGGCCCGCCACCTATGGCGCAACGCTTCGGCGTACGGCGACAGCGCTCGATCCTTCGCAGTTGGTTCTCCGCGTCGAGTCCCTCGAGGAGGCGCTCTCGGGAACGCTCGCGATGGAGCGCTTCTACTCGATCTTGCTTGGCCTGTTTGCCGCGGTCGCGCTAACGCTCGCCGCTTCGGGCATCTACGGCGTCTTCGCCTACTGGGTCCGCCAGCGTCAGCGCGAGATGGGGCTTCGTATCGCACTCGGCGCTAGCCCGTCGGAAATCCGCCGCCTCGTATTGTCGCGCGGCGTCGCGGTGACTTTTCCGTCCCTTGTCGCGGGGCTCGCCACCGCCCTTGCTCTCTCGAAAGCGCTCTCCAGCACGTTTCGTGGGATCGACGCGGTCGACCCTGCCGTGTTGGCCGCCGCCGCGGTCGCGCTCGGGTGTGTGGCGATGGCGGCTTGTATCGTCCCCGCGCGCCAAGCCGCGAAAGTCCAGCCCACGCGGGCTCTACGCTCCGAATAGCGCCGCGCCCATTCCGGTGCCACTAGTGAAACCGCCCATCGCCCGGTACAATAAATTAAGATGTTCTCCTTTCTTCTCGCTGTTGTTCTTGCAGCGGGTGCCGCGGGTGCTGATGACGGTGGTGCCTGGGTGGGCACGCTGGATTTGCACGACGAGCTTCCTTCGCGCGGCCGGCTGGGCGGCGTGAGCGTCGATGCACGCGGCTTCATCTATGTGTCGGACTTCGGACGCACCGTATGGCGCATTTCGCCGGAGGGTGCCGTCGAGGTTCTCGACAGCTCGCTACGAGGCTCGTCCGGCAATGCGGTCGACGGTGCTGGCAATCTTTACCAAGCGAGCTTTCGGGACAACCGCATCGTCCGAATCGACCCGGATGGCAAGCTCGAGGATTACGTGTCCAGCGGGCTCGATGGACCGGTCGGGATCACGACCGATGGCGCTGGCAATCTCTATGTCTGCAACTGCAGCGGGAACTACATTGCCAAAGTGACGACCGATCGTCGGGTCGAGCGCTTCGCTGAAAGTCCCGATTTCGATTGTCCGAACGGAATTACTTTCGACCCGAGCGGCTACTTCGTTGTCGCGAGCTTCAACACCAGCTATCTCGTGCGGATCTCTCCAGATGGGGAAGCGGAGACCTGGCTCGAAGTGCCCGAAGGGCGTAACGCGCACGTGGCGGCGACGGAGCACGGCCTTTTCGTGACGAAAATAGAGTCGAACCGAATTTATCTCATCGACCGCGCTGGTGTGATCGCGCCTTTTGCGGGAACGGGTGAGCTCGGTCTCGAAGGTGGTCCGGCGCTCGAAGCGACGTTCTCGAGGCCTAACGGCATCGCGGTCTCACGCGACGGGCGCTCGCTTTACGTCAACAATCTTGAGGGGCCGTGGCGCGGCAGCGAGCCTACCAACATCATCATCAGACGCATCGAGCTGTCGCGGTAGCGTTCGGGGTTTACCCGGGAATGCTCGAGGGGCTATGCTCATGACGTGACGGCCAACCGCTGGCATGTGAGTCGCACGGTCGACCTCACCGCCTATGCGTTCAGCTGGCTCATCATCCTCGTTCCACTCGAGCTTCTGACCCATCGCGACGCGCAGGTGGTGATGCTTCTGCTCGTCGTCGGGCTGACCTTCGCTCACCGTCACTTTACGCTGCCTTACGTTTATCTCGACCGCGAGACCTTCGACGCGCATCCGCGGCGCTTCACCTGGTTCCCCGTTGTCATGTTCGCCGGATTCCTCGTGAGCCCCGTGCTCTGGGAAAGCTCCGCCCGCTGGCTCGTCGCGGGCGTCGTCATGATCGCGGGCGGGTGGAACGTCTGGCACGTCTACATGCAGAAGTTCGGTGTTCTCCGCATGTACGCAGCGAAGAGCGGGAGCGCCATCGAAAGCCCGCGATGGGTGGACCGTCTGCTTCTTTTTTGCTGGGTTCCGCTCTATCTCGTTTGGCTCGGGCCTAGTTATCGCGACCAAGTCGCGTCGAGCTTTCCAACCGTCGAGCGCTACGCGCTGCCGCTCGTCGACGCGATGACCCGGCTGCAATCCTTTCTGCTCGTGCCAGCTATTGGCGGCGTCGTCATTAGCCTCGGCGTCTTCTTGCACTTCGAGTGGAAGTCGCAGCGTCTCACGAACGCCCCACGCCTCTGGATGGCGCTCGGAACGTCGCTCTTGTCGGCGTCGTTTCTCTTTATAAGTCCCGTGCGGATGTTCATGGCTTTCGCCTTCAGCCATGCTGTCGAGTACATGGTGTTCGTCTGGGCGTTTCAGAGAAGGCGTTATCGCGAGCCTCTCGCGCACGACCCCGCGCTCGGGCGCGTGCTCCGGCGTCCTTGGCTAGCCTACGCCGTCTTCACTTTCGGCATCACGGTACCTTATCTGTTGGTGCGCTTTTGGGGCTACTTGATCGTGCCCGAGGCGACGAACCCGATCTTGCTAGGCACGACGGTCGAACGTTGGGGGTTTTACTGGAGCGTCTACCAGTCGCTCGTCCACTTTTACTACGACGGATTCTTGTGGAAGATGCGCTCGCCGTCGCTCCGCCGCTACCTCTCCCCGTAGGGTTCACCTAGCGTCCGAGGCGGAGCTTGATGCCAACCATCGCCGTTCGGGGCAAACCGGGTCGCGCGCCGGCAGGGCGACGCGCCACGATATAGGCGTTGTTCGTGAGGTTTTGAACGCTCGCGAAGACCCGCAGGTCTTGTGTGATGTCGAGCTCGCCGAAAACGTTCACCACGAGATAGGCGTCGGTGCCTTGGCCTTTCGGAATGGGCCCTTGGCCAGCGACGGTGCGCATGCGTGCGCCGTGATTCGCGTTGACGCCGAAAGTCCAGCTATCTTCCTCGACGGCGAAGGAGGCGTAAAGCTGATGACGCGGCAGATAGGGAAGCGCGTCACCGGCTTGCACGTCTCCCCACGGCTCGTAGGCGCTTTCGAAGCTCGTCAAGAAGACGGCGTCCGTCAGCGAATAGGACAAGCGTGTCGGGAAACGATATCGGCCCGGAGCGAGCTCGGCAAAATCATAGGCGAGCGTTGCTTCGAGCCCCATCGAGCGGGAGGCCCCGCCGTTGAAGAGGTTTCCTTCGCCTTCGCCGCCGGATGACAGAGTATCCGCTCCCAAAAGGTTGCTGTAGTCGTTGTAGAAGATAACGAGCTCGCTTGTAAGAGCACTGCGCTGTCCGCGAAAGCCGAGCTCGTAATTTACGCTCTCTTCGGATTCGGTGAACGCGTCCGCGCCGGGACCAGGAGGGCTGAAACCTTTGTGAATGCCGCCAAACAGGTTCATCCGCGGGCTCAGGCGATATGTGAGACCGGCACCGGGAATGACCGCCGTTACGTGGTTGTCTCGGACGCGCAAAGCATCGGTGCGGTTCGGATCGGCTTTGCTGTAATCCGTTCGCGACATGTCGATGGATTCGTAGCGGATCCCAGGGACGAAGGTCCATCGAGAGAACTGGATTTGGTCTTGGGCAAAAAAGGCGAAAGCGCGGGCGTCGCTGACGCGGTTCGTCTGGCTTCCAGGAGCACCCGAGCTCGTCAGGTGCATGCGGCCATCGAGCATCTGATAGCCGTCTTCGTGCTGGAAGCGGTCTTCCTCGTCTTCGTGATAGCGGAAGCCGAGCTCGAAGCGGTGGCCCGAGACGCTGAAGCCTGCCACTGTCTGGACGCCCTGCGAGTAGTACTCGCGGTTATTGGCCCGTACTTTCAGATCGCCGGGGTTGCTCGAGTCGCCTTTGGCGATGGCGAGCGCGCTTGCATGCGCTTCGGTGTCGTCGAAAAGGTTTGCGAGGCCGGTACCGAGAATGCTCTGGAGCTTGTACCAGTTGCGCGCGAAGTTGTTGCGATAGACCGTTGTGGTCACATCGATGCCGTTCGGGACGGCCAAAAAGTGCTGCGCTTGAAATTGCTGGTGGTCCCACTGGATGTTGTCTGGCTGCGAAGCGGCATAGCGCCTTACGGGGTTCGCCGCAAAATCTTCGTCCGTCAGCCCGAGATAAGTCTCGTCGGAGCTCTCGGCGCCCGCGCCGATTTTCAGCTCGAGCGATTGGAAGATGCGTGAGCTCGGGGAGGTGTTGAAGCGGAGCTTTCCCACGTAATCTTGCACGTAGAAGCCCGTGCGGTCGCCGCCGTCGAGCTGTTTGAAACCGTTCGTCCGAAGTTGATAGGTCTCGAAGAGCCACCCGACATTGCTGTAGCTATCGCCGAGGTAGACATGGGCTTTGCCGGTATTGTTCTGACCGAAGGCGAGGTCCGCGCTCAAGCGGAGACTCGTGGGAACGCGCGTCGAGACGAGGTTGAGCGCCCCGCCATTCGTCCGTGGGCCGAACTTGATTTGGCTCGAGCCTTTGCGGACTTCGATGGACTCCATGCGTCCGGTGACGGGGAAGTAATAGGCGGCCGGCGCGGTATACGGTGCCGGCGCGATGAGCACACCGTCTTCCATGAGCGTGATTTTCGCGCTCCGCTCGGAGCCGCTTCCGCGCATGCCGATATTGGGCCTCAGCCCGTAACCCTCTTCCTCCTGGATGATGATGCCCGGGATCTGCCGGAGCATGTGATGGATGTCGTCGAGACCGTGTTTCAGTCGTTCGAGCTCCTCGCCTTCGAGGACATAGGCGGCGCCCGGGATCGTCTCGAGCGCTTTTTCGGTGCCGACGACCATTACCCGTTCGCGGATGCGGAGCGTCGCCTTCTCGATCGATTCTTCGAGCGAAATGTCTTCCTGTTCTTCCTGGCTGGGATCGTCCTGCGCGACGAGCGGGTTGGCCGCCAATAAGGCGGTGAGCGTCGCGGCGGTGAAAAAGGTGCGGACCATGGCTTGCTGCCTCTTGATGTCTCCGTGCACGATCGATTGTAAATGAAAATGATACTCAATTTCAAGATGATTTTGAAATGGGATTTCATCTTCAGTTTGAGCAGGGCGACGTTCGCTACTGGGATTTCGAGGGTCCGGCTCCGGACGCCTCGTAGAGAGCTGTTGAGGTCGTGAGTCGTTTTAACACAGTCATTTGCAAGGATTCTCCACCTGGCATCACGCTTGCTAACACCGGTTCGTTATGGAGACCTTGATATCCGATATCCGCTACGGTTTTCGTCTACTACTCCACAAACCGGGTACGACCGTGGTGGCTGCCCTTACTCTCGCGCTCGGCATCGGGGCCACGACGGCTGTTTTCAGCGTCGTCAACGGCGTACTCCTTCGGCCGCTTCCTTATGACGCACCCGACGAGCTCGTCATGGTCTGGCAGGACCACACCCGGAGACGTGTCAATGGGCCCGCCACCGAATGGGTGTCGCCGGACAACTTTTTCGACTGGCGCGAGCAGAACGAGGTTTTCGAAGGAATGTTTGCCCTCGGCGGATGGGGACCGACGCTTTCGGGGGCGAACGAACCAGAGCAGCTGAGCGGCGTCGTCGCCTCTCATGACGCGTTCACGATTCTCGGCATCGAACCTTTGTTGGGACGCGGGTTCCGTCCCGAGGAGGATGCGGCGAACACCGAGCTCGTCGTAGTGCTCGCGCATTCTTTGTGGCAACGCCGTTTTGGTGGCTCCCCCGACGTGCTTGGCGTGACGCTTACGCTCGACGGTCAGCCGGCGACCGTCATTGGAGTCATGCCGCCCGAGCTGGATTTTCCCATTGTCTCGAAGCCCGAGATATTCGCGCCGCTCCAGATCGATCGTTCCAACTCGTGCGGCCGAGGCTGTGTCACTCTACGCGTTATCGCCCGTCTGAAGGAAGCAGGAAGCCTCGATGTCGCTCGCTCCGACATGAGCACGATCGCCGCGCGGCTCGAGCAGGAATATCCAGAAGAGAATCTCGGCGTTGGAGTGAACCTCGTGCCGCTGCACGAGCATGTGGTGGGCGACATGCGCGCGGCCCTTTGGGTGCTCCTCGGCGCCGTGGGGCTCGTTCTGCTCATTGCCTGCGCCAACGTCGCGAGCCTCATGCTGGCACGCGCCGCGGATCGCGAGCGGGAAGTCGCGACGCGCATCGCGATGGGCGCGAGCCGCTCGAGGCTCTTCCGCCAGTTCTTGACGGAGAGCATGCTGCTCGCGGCACTTGGAAGCTCGATGGGATTGGTCCTGGCGCTCTGGGGCGTAGATTTTCTTTTGTCGCTCGTACCGCGAAACGTGCCGCGCTTCGCCGAGGTCACCGTGGACGGCCATGCGCTCGGCTTCACGCTCGTCGTTGCGGTGCTAACGGGCCTCGCTTTTGGTTTGGTTCCGGCCGTTTCCGCCTCGAAGCCCAATCTTCACCGTTGTCTGAAAGAAGGCGGAAGAGGTTCGAGCGGCGGGTCCCAAAGATTTCGCTCGGCGATCGTCGTCTTCGAGGTTGCGATGGCCCTTGCGTTGCTCGTGGGCGCGGGCCTTCTCATCCGGAGCTTCGCATCGCTCATGCAGGTGGACCCGGGTTTCGATACGAGGGGCGTGCTTGCCGCGCAGCTGAACCTCGTCGGGCCTGCCTATGATGCACGTCCGGCGCGCACGGCCTTCGTTGACCGGATGATCGCACGCGTGGAGGCGCTCCCCGGCGTCGAAGGCGCTGGGGTCATCTACGTACTCCCGATGGCGAATGCCGATGCGGATGCCGGATTCCTCATCGAAGGACGCCCGCCGCCGCGGCCGGGGCAGACACCGGTGGCTTGGTATCGACCCGTGAGTCCCGGTTATTTCGAGACGATGAAGATGCGACAGGCGCGGGGCCGCCTCTTTCGCGATAGCGACGACGCCGAAGCGCCGCAGGTCGTTCTGATCAACGAGGCTGCAACCGCGCGCTATTGGCCAAACGAAGACCCGCTCTTGTCCACGGTCCGCTTCGGCGGCGCGTCGCGGCGCGTCGTCGGCGTCGTTTTCGACACGAAACATTTCGGCCTGGATCAAGCTGCGCGCCCCGCGATGTACCTCCCTTATGCGCAACTTCCGATGCGCTTCATGAACCTGTTGGTGCGCACGAGCGGGAGCCCGGAAGACCTGGCGCCCGCGATCCGGAGCGCTGTTCGGGATATCGATCCGGGGCTTGCGGTCGCGAACGTAACGACTATGGACGCCGTGCTCGCCGACACCGTGGCCGAGCCGCGCGTGGTCACTACGCTCCTCGTCGTGTTTGCGCTATCGGCCCTAGCTCTTGCGGCCATCGGCCTCTATGGCGTCATGAGCTATACCGTCCGCCAGCGCACCCATGAGATCGGGATCCGAATGGCCCTTGGCGCGAACGCTTCGGACGTCCTCGGATGGACCGTCTCTAGAGGCATGCTGCTAATGGCGGTGGGTACTGTGCTCGGTCTTGCCTCCGCGTTCGTGCTCACGCGTTTCATGGAAAGTCTGCTCTTCGGGGTGGCGCGGACCGACGCGTTGACGTTTACCGTCGGCCCCGCTGTGCTCGCCGTGGTGGCGCTACTCGCGTGCTATCTCCCCGCCCGCCGCGCGGCCAGGGTCGATCCCGTGATTGCGCTTCGTCACGAATAGGCCGGCTCGTGCTGCCACGAGAACTCAGACCAGAGCCCGTGGGTCTTGGCCATGTCGAAGCGGATGGTCCCGTCATCATATCGGGACTCGCCCCGAGCGAGGACCTGAGAGGGGTTGTGGATCTGGTTGAAGATGTTCTCGAAGCGGACAGGCTCGCTCCGGTCACGTCCGCGGATCGTCTGGACGACCGATTGAAGAAGACCGGGGATCGTTACTTTCTTGCGCATAGGCTCCGACGTGATCTCGATGGGAAGAAAGCGTGTCGGGAGGCGTCTTTCGACGAAGCGCGCGAGGATTTCCCATGGTCCGCCGATCTTCCCCGTGAAGATGTTCTCGATGGCGTCACGCTGCGGCTCGGTAGCCTCCTCGTCTACGATCATCACTTGCGTCCAGCCGCCTGCCATCATGCGCTGCGGCGTGTCATAGGCGATGACGACGCGGCTCCCGGCTAGGCGCGTCGTACCGACCTCGCCGTCCTCGAACACGATCGCCCAATAGCCCTTGCAGCGCTCATGCGTGCACTGTTGGTCGAAGTGTATGTGACCCGGGCATACGAGCTGGCAGTTGCAGTTCTCGAAGACCAGCCCCTTCGCCCACCAGCTGATGGATTCCAATTACGCCTCCCTTGTTTCAGACTATCTCTATACCGCTAAAAAACTGAATTCGATGCGTCCCGGCAACGACGGGACGCACGAGGTCGCCATGAACGCTCGGTGGGCCACGGCCGCTGCGGCTGTGGATTACAAAGACTGGTACATCGTCGTCTGGCTTACGCCAGGTATCGTGCAATGGCCGAAAGGATGTGCTTGCTGCCAGCGCATCGCTGAGACCACCGCAGAGGCGCGCGACGACGATGAGCACGTGATGGCATCCTACCCCATCTGCCGGCGATGCGCCCGGCACGCGAAGCTCGACGATACGGCGATGAGTATCTCAATGGCCGTCGGAGCCATCGTCGTTGTGGGAGGCTGGATTGCGGCGTCCGGGGTCTCCATTATGGGATGGATTCTTCTTCAGCTCCTCATCATGGTGGCCGCCTTCGTGCTCGTCACCGTAGCCGTCTCTTGGTTGCTCAGTTTTTTCTTCAGCGCGAAGCGCTCCCAGTGTCCAGACGATGGGTGGCCCGTGCTGAGCTATCGCCCATCGGGATTCGCCGAGATGCTCGGAAAAGACGCCGAGCGCACCGACGAGAAAAATCTGCGTCTTTGGTGCGAGGAGGCAGCAAAGACTTCGGAAAGTGGCGCCTATGCGCTACAGCTGCGTAACAGCCGATACGCGCGTGAGTTCATTCGTGCGAATGACGGTGACGCGTCCAGCATCCAGACAATCGAAGAAGAGTATTGAAAGGGTGGCCCGCTCAGGGTCTGTGAGGACCACTCTTGTCGCTACGACGCGAAACGCTCGATGTCCGTCTTTCCGAAGGCGTCGCCTTTGAAGAGAAGTCGCTCTCCCCGAACCTTGGCGAGTGCGTACGAAAAGCAGTCTCCAAAATTCAGCCCTGCGGAGTGACGTCCTTTCCCGAACTCGCTGAATGCTTGCCGCGCGGCGTGCGCCTGTTCGACATCGACATCGACGAGCTCGATTTTAGCCAGGTTGAGAAACAAGTCGAGATCTCGAAGACCATCGGATCCGAAACGCGCTTCGACAACGATCGAAGTCTCAACGAAGGTGGCGGCAGATATGCCGATGGACTCAGCGGCCTCGATGGCTTCGTTGAACTCGCGGCGCTCAGGCTCATTTAACAAGATGGCCAGCACTGCTGAAGTGTCGATGACCATTACTGTGGCAAGCCATTTTCGTCATATGCAAGGATCTCTTCTGGGCTCCTCGCGTCGAGCACGGGTAGGGATGCACAATGCTGCGCGATTTTGTCGAGCTCATCCGCCAAACGCCGCTGGGAGCGCTCCCGTCTTATGCGGGCCAGCCGGTCGCGCAAGGCGATGGTTACAGCTTCCGTCTTGGTCTCGCCCGTAAGCTTGGCGAGTGCTTCAGCAAGTCGCTCCGTTTCCGGGTTTCTAATGTTGATAGCCATCTCTAGCTTTACGTAAAGACATCTTACTACACAGTAACATTCACAGTAAGATTCGCCTTTCCTTTCCATAAACCTGGATCGAGTGACTCGAGCCTTCATCCACACGATCGACGGACACCGGATGATGTTCGTCCGCGAGATCTAGCCTCTTAGGTTTCTACCTATCGACAAAATGTTGTCGATGTTTGGTAAGTCTTTATGTTCCAGATGATTACGGGCCGTTCAACTACCCGAAGGGCCACGTCTTCCGGGCGAAGTCCCGGACGCCGCCTAGGCTCTAACCCGTCAGAGCCTAGGATTTTGTACCACGTTCTGAAGCAAATTCTTTCTTATCCCCACATCCCCTCCTATCCCCACCTCTCCTTGCTTTTAGCGGCGTTTTTAAAGGCAAGGGGGATGTGGGGATGAGAGTCAGCTGTGTGGTTTGGATTTAGAACGCTTTCAGGTTTACCTGGGTAGATTTAGATTTAGAGCTGCGGGTCGTCCTCCCCAGGCTCCTCGGGCGGCTTCGGCGGTCGCGGCCGGTCCATGCTCAAGCTTACGCCACCCCAGAACTCCGAGCCTTTGCGCTCGATGCGGTGGTCGCCGTCGACGAGATATTGCAGGATCGCTTTGTCCCATGCCAGGCCGGCCGTGGCGACGAGCTTCATCCATTCGCCATGCGCCGTTTCGTCCGGAGCCTCTGTCGAGCCGCTCCAGATCGTGACTTTGGGGTTGTAGCCGCGGTTCTGTTCGCCCGGACGGGGCGGGGGGCTTCCTTTGATCGAAGTGTGGATCATCACTTCGTTCTCCATGGGAAGCTTGTAGACCTCTTGATCGTCGAAGTCGGCGCCATAGCGGCGATAGCGGTCGTAGTTCCTCTGGTTCATCGCGTAGACGTCTTCGGCCGCGTTGATCGCCTTCGTAATGTAGTCGCGAATCTGGAACGCCGCTTCTTTGTGCCTCGGAAAGCGAGCGTCGTCGGTATAGCTGAAGCCGGGGATGAACCAACCCTTGTTCATGCTCCAGTTGCGCTCGGTGATACGGCCGCGGCGGACGAGCCCCGTATATTCGGAGAAGAGCTGCACGAGTTGGTGTGACGGGTAGCCGTGCGGGTTCAAAAAGATATCGGGAAGCCACATTTCCCATAGTTGCCGGCGGATGGTGGATTCCGGGTAGATGGGCATCGGGCGGTTGCCGTCGCTGGTAACGTCCATCCCGAGCGAAGCGAGGTAGCCCGCGTGCAGAATGAGCTCCGGCGTTTTCTCGTAGAGGTCGAAAGCGAGCTGGGCTCCATCAGCGTTGGTGATCGGATGGATCACAACGTTGACCTTGTCGAGCTTCTTGCGATGCTCGGGGTCGGTGAGTAAAAGCTCGGCGAGCTTCAACACGTGGGATGTCGACGAGACTTCGTTCGCGTGCTGACGCGCCGAGTAGATGACAGTCGGCTTCAGCGTCGTGGCTTTGTACTGCGAGATGTGCGAGGCCTCCACGGGAGGCATGAGGTCCATCGCCCAGATGTCCTGGCCCAGATAGCTTTCGCCCATTTTGTACACGGTGGCTTCGTCGAAGCGCGACATCTTGGCGAGGATGCCGTAGGCCTCAGGCGGCGGGATGGGCGTGTCCCACTGCACGAGCTCTCCGTCCCCTGGACGGACCGGGAAGCGGTGGATGTCGGGAAAGGGCGCCGGGCTGCCATTCGCGGCGAGCTCGACGACCGGCTCGTTCTCCCAGTCGATCTTGTGCTCCCAGCCAGCGCGAACAGCGATTGTCTCGAGCCCGTGATAAGCGAGCGCGTCCTCGTAGAGGCCCGCCGCGCGCAGCGCGCTCAAGTGCTCGACCATGGCGATGACTTGCTCGGCGGAGAGGATGCGCTCGTCTACTTGCTCGGACCGTGTGTGTTTCGATAGCTCTGCGCGCTCGTTGTGCTGCGTGTCGACCTTTACGCGGAGCTCGAGGCGCGTCAGGCCCGGCTCGCCCGCCCACACGTGCGCCGTCAGCGCTTTCGGGCGATCCATCTCGACTTTCGGAATATTGCGGCGGACCTCGCGCTCGGCTCCGCTCGCGTTCTCGTACTCGATCACGACAGCGGGGCGGCTGGTCGCGAAGCCGGTGAAGCGTATGCTTGCGCTTCCGGCTTCGCCATCACTCTTTGGCTGCATGATGGGGATGACGCGGCCGGGATAGGTGAGCTCGTCGCCGCGCGCGTTGCGGCCGAGAATGCGGTAGAACAAAAGCGTCGTGAAATAGATGTCCTCGTGGAGCGCGTCCATCGTGGAGATGAGCTCTTTGTCGAGGTCGAGAAGATAGTGCGGCTCGCTCAAAGTCAGCTCGACGGTGAGCTCGCCGAAATAGGGCGCGTCCCGGCCATCCCCGCGAGGATTGCCGTCATGGAGCTCCATGATGTAGTCGTACATTTTCGGAATCGTTTGGGATTGAAAGTGATCCCAGAAACTTTCAGCGTCCGTAACGATGCGCGTGTCGACGAGTGTCTCATCACCGGCGGCGGCCGAGATCCAACCGGTCGTGACGTTGACCATCTCGTAGTCGCGAAAGCGGTCGAGGTAAGGGCGGAGGACGAGCTTCGGGCGAAAGGTCTCGCGCAAGATCTCGCTGCCATCCGCGGCCGTGGCGACCACCTCATAGGGCGGTGCGTCCTCCGGCGCCGCTTCGAAACGAATCTTCTCCAGGGGTAGAGCAAGCTCACGAGCGAGGATCTCGTCGATGGGGAAAGCTTCCTGAAGCCAGCGTAGAGGCGTTCCCATAGCTTGTTGGCGCCACTCGTCGGGCGGGGCGTAGCGCGCGAAGTGAATGGTGATCGCGTCGACGTTCTGACCCTCGAGCTTTGGCCGCACACTGTCGTAGAGCCAGCTATAGCCTTGTTTGAACGCAGAGAGAATCTGCACGTCGGCGTCCGGCCCGAGCTCGCGGCGAACTTCGTAAGCGATGCGCTCACGGACCTCGATCGGCTCGGAAAGCCGTGCTTCGAGCGTCACGGGGCGGCCTCCGGCCCGCGGCAATACTCGTTCGCGGAACAAACGCCAGAACGCATCGACTTCGGAGGGCACTTCGAATCGCTCCTCGAAGATCGTCGCCGCGTTTTGTACATCGCGGTCGTCAATGACGATCTCTAGCGCCTCCGCGCCGAGCGCTGCGGCATGTTCTCGAATTACGCTTTCGAAACCGGCGGGGGGCTTCTCGAGAGAAACGGTGACCTTCGCTCGAGTGAGCGTTTCTTCATTGAGCTCCGCGACGAGCTTATCGAGCTTGTAGAGCGCTACCGCCGCCTGGCCTGCGGGTGAGCGACCGGAGAAAAAGCGCCAGAGATCCATTTCGACGTCATCGATCGTGGTGCGATCCTTCCCGCGTTCCCATATATGCGGAAAACGCTCGGCGATTTGTTCGAGCGCGCGGTCGGTACCGGCATCGTCGCCGCCAGAGACGATCACAGCGCCGTTTGGGCCAAACGCGTTGGGGACGACTCGGACGACGCCTTCGCCGCGCTCGAGCTCGATTTTCGGGATCGTCTCCTCGTCGAGGAGCGGATGATCGCCGATAAGAACGAGCGTCGGCTCGTCGGAAGGTTCTTCGATCTCGTCAGGAAGGCGAACGATAGGAACGGACATGCCCGTGGCCTCGAGCCCGAGGCGCGCCGCCAAGTCGAGCGTTCTTTCGTTCGCATAGGCTGGACTCAACACGACGTCGATGCGGTCGGCGATGAGGTTCGTGTCGCTGTCGCCGAGCATGCCGTCCGGCGTGTAGAGGTTCGAGAGGTCGAGCTCGCGTTTTGGGCCCGAACCGGGCCGTGCGGGCATGGGGCCGCCTTCGCTCTCGGTCGGCTGTCGCGGGAAGCGCACTTCCGCACCGGCGAGACGCATCACGAAGGTCTCGACCCCTTCATAGGACGGCGAGCTGTCGAGAATCGCGCGCCGCGCGATAGGCAATTGGGTCTCGGGCACGTCGAGAGACACGTGAAGCTCCTGGAGCTGCCCATTTCCCACGACAACGCGTGTGATGCGTAAGTCCGCAGGCTCGATGACCTCCTCGGCGAGCGTCGCGCGAATGTCGGCGATCACGTCGTGGAGCGTTGCGCCCTCGGGGTCCCAGAGGTGTGGCAGACGTCCCGAGAGTGCCGTGGCTGCCGCGCGTGTTCCAGAACCCTCGGAGCCCGTGACCACGAGCCATTCGCGCCCTAGAACGACCGCGGTCGTGATCAAGCCTTCGCCCACACGGATGCCATCGAGGTCGATGCCGATGGCTGATGCCGCTTCGACTCCGACAGCGATGCCCACGCCTTGCTGTTGAGCCGTAAAAGGCAGGTTCATCGCCATCGTTTCGAAACCGAGGCGCGTGGCGATGTCCGAAGCGGCGGCGACGACGAAGGGCGACGGATCGTCGCCGAGAACGAGCTCCGCGTTGACGAAGTCGATAACGCCGTCGCTGTTGCGATCTTCGAGTATATAGCCCGCATCGAAGATCTCGTTCAAGGAGCGCTGGGCGAAGGAGCTTTGCGCGAGTAGCAGACATCCGAAGAGTGGCGCGAATCGTCTCATAGCGGCGAATTATAGTCTGCTATAGCCGTGCGCCTATTCTGGATTTCTGCCGACCCACGGCCCGCGTTGGCACGAGCTCATCATGTACCCTTGCAAGATGCAAGGCTGCATGTTTGGACTGCGTGGGTGCTATCAAATTGAGCCGGCGACAGACGGCTCGACAGTACCGCTGGGCGAAGGAGCTTTGCGCGCGGAGCAGACGTCCGAAGAGTGGTGTGGGCTTGCTCGCGATCGCCGGCCACGGCCGCGATGGCAGCAGTCTTTTCGATCAGGCCGAACAACAGCATAGAATGTCCATCCTGGCATTCTTGCGGATATGGAGGATGTGCAAGTGACGAGATTGGCCAAAACTCTATCTATGCCACCGGCGGTCGCTCTCCTTGCGCTCGTCATACTCAGTCTCGGTGGCTGCGTGTCAGAGGAAGTTCCGGAGGCTCGAGTCGGGGAGAGCTACAAGTTCGCGCTTGTCGGCGACATGCCCTATTACGCTGACCCTGGCACGTCTCTCCCTCCCGAGTTCGTAGCCGCGCAGTACGCGGCTGTCCTGCAAGAGATCGATGAAGCCGAAGTGGCATTCGTGGTTCACGTTGGCGACACGAACAGCTCTCGGGTCTGTGCCGATTCGGTCTACGCCGAGCGCTATGCGGAGTTCGAGGCCATCGGCCACCCCGTCTTCTACACTCCTGGCGACAACGAATGGCTCGAGTGTGACAACGCAGGCCTTGATCCCATGGAACAACTCGAGAACCTCAGAGCCGTATTTACGCAGGGGGACGAATCTCTCGGCGGCCGCAAGCTACCGCTCGAGCGCCAGAGCAGTAGTCCCGGGTACGAGAAGTTCCGGGAGAACGTTCGTTGGCGCTTCGGCGGTGACCTCTACGTGACCTTGCACGTGGTCGGTGGAGGCAACAACCGGGGTCCAGACGCCGAGCCCCGTCCAGAGTTCGTAGAGCGGAACGAAGCCGTCATCACTTGGATGCGGCAGTCGTTCGCGCTTGCTCGGCAGGAGAGTCTCCCCAGCGTTGTGGTCGTGATACACGCCAACCCGAGGTGGGAGCGTTTCAAACGTTCTGAGCCGAATCCATCGTTTTCTGCGTTTCTCGAGGCTTTGTATTCGGAAGTCGAAGCGTTCGACGGGCCGGTGCTGCTGCTCCACGGCGATTCGCACACCTTCAGAGTCGACAAGCCGCTTTCGAACCCCATGACCGGCGAGATGTTGGCGAACTTCACGCGAGTGGAGACGTTTGGTCATCCCAACATGCATTGGGTGCTGATCACGGTGTCGTCCGAAGACGTCGACCGGTTCGAAATTCAACCGATGATCGTGAAACAGAATCAGCCGTACTAGGGAGGTGCTCGCCGCCCATTCGCGTCGTGGTTTAGGTTAGGGATGGAGCTCGGGCGGGCAAGCGGTGACAGGCGCTGACGAACCTCAGCGACCTGTGTGGCAAGGGACTGATCAGCGTCGACGCGCCCGCTGAATCCAATCGGAACCTTCAGGGCCGGGTCGCTAAGCCTGGGCGGGAGGCTGACGCCCATGAGAAGCCATCCGTTCCAGGTGCCGCGCTACTAACGCGTTCCGGGGTCAGCGGATTCTCCTGTAGACCTCGCGGCGATGACCGATACGGATCACAAGAACAATCAAGCGCCCTTCATCAACGTCGTAAATGATCCGGTCGTCTCCGACGCGTACGCGATACCAATCCTCATCGATTCCGCTCAGCTTCTCCGCGTCCGGCGGAAAGGGCTCCTCAGCGAGCTTGAGCAGCCGCTTGTCTATCCGCTGCTGGGTGACTCGGTCGAGCGCCGCTAACTCTTTATGAGCTCTTTTTGTGAGTTTGACCTCGTAGGGATCGGGCACTTAGGGGCTGCTGAAGAATTAATTGGACATCCAAAAGATTGCGATCCGATTGCAGCCGCGAAGATGGCAGAATACGCTATCCGACGGCGTAGGAATTGTCCAGCTTATTGTTCTGCGCGCCCTTAGGAACGGTCAAGTCCAAGCTCTTCGCGTACTCGAGAGTAGGAAACCTGCTCATCGGACTCAAGAAGCGCTTCCCGCGCCGCCTCGGCATCTATTCGATCCTCAAACTCTTGCAGGAGTCGGAGGTCCTCGAGAGAAACGAGAGCCGCAATATCCTTATCGTGACGCTGGAGCACAATCCGCTCGCCACCGAAGGCAACGCGGTTGAGTGTCGCGGAAAAATCGCGTTTCACGTCGGTCGCACTAATGCGGCGCATGGTTTTCTCCCCCCACGAATAAATCGTCTAAAACGTACTAACCAACTCTTTTGTATATTTTATTCGAAATGGGCTTATTATGCAAACTCAAAATCTCACCATGAGGCAGAGAAGCCCAGAAAGTTATTTTGATACGGGGGGTGCTGATCACGGCGTCGTCCGAAGACTCAACCGGTTCGATTTTCAACCGATGATCGTGAAACAGAATCGTCCGTAGTCGGAGACCTAGGAGTGCTCCATCAGCTCATTCGCCATCTTCACGTGAATCGGCATCCCTAACTCGTCATACATACCGCGCGCATGACCGAGCAGCTCGCGGGCTCGCTCGCGATCGCCGGGCCCGTCGCGCTCGAGCAGCATCCAGGCCGACCAGCGGGGGACGTCCGCCCGGTCGATCCGGTGCGGGATGTCGTCGGCTTGTTGACGTGCTCGCTCGAAATGAGCCTCGGCGTCCGACCAGCGCCCGCCTGCCGCGGCGCGATGCCGGCCGTCTTCTCGACCAGGCCAAGGCCGGCACCGTACGTGATCACAGTGCCGGTCTGCAGCAGCTCCCCGACCAGAGGATACAGCTCGAAAGCCCCGCCGCGATCGCCGAGCATCGCCAGAGCCTCGACCATCGCGGGCAGGAGCAGCCATGCGCCTGCGCGGTTCGGCTCTCCCGCGATGGGGAGCGCGGATCGGTGTTCGTCGAGGAAGGCGCGTGTGTCTTGAGCGTTGCCATACGCCATCGCCATCAGTTGATGGGAGGCGGCCCATCCTTCCCATACTGGGACAACTCTTCCGGTTGGAAGGTGCTTGAACGTCTGGACTGATTCGTCTCCTCGGCCCTGCCACAGTTCGAGGAGACCCAACAACGCCATCGCCTCCGTTACCATCGCTCCTCCCTGCTGCTCGAAGAAGTCGATGGCGTGTCGCAGCGGGATGGCCACGCGAAAGTCCCCCTGGGTGAACCGACGGGCGGCTTTGATGAGCTGGATATAAGCGAGGTGACCGAAGTAGCCCACCTGTTGCGCCAACCGCTCGAAACCGGCGAGGCGATCGTCAGCTATCCGGTCCAAGCGGCCCGTCCCAAACCAGCAGATCGACGCTACCAGCTGGGTGTGGGAGAGATCCCACTTCGCGCCGGCGGCTTGTTGTAGTTCGAACGCACGATCCGCTTCCTGGACGACACGGTCGATCTGATTCGCGTGGGCCAGGTCGGTGACGCGGTCCGCCCACACCAAAGCGCTGAGCTTAGGAATATCCAACCTCGTAGCCATGCCGAGCGTCTCGTCCGCCGCGGCCAGAGTGCTCTTTGCCTGACCGAGTATCCCCCGCAAGAATCCCAAGCGGGACAGCAACCGACATCGTGCCGGCGAATCGCGCTCTGCAACCGCCGAGAGGGAGCGCGCCACAAACTCCTCGGCTTCATCGGTACGAGAGCTCCATACTAGGAAGTAGAGTAGCTTGGCACACACGTCCGAGATCTCTTCCTCGCGACCGAGTCGCTCGTTCAGATCAAACGCCGCCCGAAGATCGACCTCCATCCCTTCTCGGTGACCAAGTCCCTCACTTGCAAGTGCTCGCTGGAACAGAAGGTCCGCACGCTCTGCGAGCAGCTCGTTCTCGTCGTCGAGCAGCGACAGCGCGTCCTCGCAGTACTGCAGTGCCTCCTTGTGCGCCGCTCCCGCCAGTGCTTGCCGACCCGCGAGAACAAGATAGCGGACGGTCTTGCCCTTGTCTGCCAGGCCACCCGCTAGATAGAGATGGCGTCCGAGCTCGGGTGCATGCTCGACCAGGCGGTCCGGGTACGTCGACTCGATGGCCTCGGCTATGCTCAGGTGCAGCCGCTGACGCCTTGGCAGCGAAAGCGACCCCAGCAGCGTCTGGCGGATCAGCTCGTGCGTGAAGCGGTAGGTCGCCACTCGCGTCTCGTCCTCCGGCTGTACGAGCTTGGCCGCTTCCGACTCCTCGACCGCCTCCAGCACTTGATCACCGTCCCAGCCCGGTACTCCTTCCACCACCGCGAGCTCGAACCGGCGACCTACTAACGCCGCGGTCGTGAGTACTTTCGGCGTGCCGGCCGACAGCCGCTCCAGGCGGCGGCCGATCGTAAGCCGCACGCCTTCCGGTACTTCCAGCTCTTCAATCTTCAGGTCGGCCTTCCAGCTACCATCCGGGTCGAAGAGCTGGCCTTCCTCCGACAGGTGCGCGAAAACCTCCTCGACGAAGAACGGATTGCCCTCCGTCTCCCGAAAGATGGTCGACACGAGCGGCGGGGGCGGTGACGGGCCTCCGAGTGCCGCGAGTAGCTCGCCAACCCTTTCTTCAGGCAACGGCTTCACCGCTAGCCGGGTCGCAAGACGTTGACGCACCAGCGTCGCCAGTGTCTTTTCGAACGGCTTCCCGACCGTGAGCTCAACGTCACGATAGGTGCCGACGATCATGACCGGCATGCTCGCCAGGTGCGACGCGAGGTGCTCGACGAGCGCCAGGCTCGCATCGTCGGCCCAGTGCAAGTCGTCCAGCAGCAGCACGTACGCGGTGTCACGGCTCAGGTTGCGCAGCAACTCCAGCAGGCCGTTGAAAAGGTATCGTCGCCGTACTTCGGGCGGCAGCTCCGCCGGCTCGGGCAGGTCGGGGAACCGATGCTGCAGCTCCGGCGTCAGGCGGGCGATCTCCGGCGCGTAGTCCCCGAGCGCCTCACGCAGACGCGCGGACGGCACCGTGATGGCGAGATGCTCGAGCATCTCGACGAGCGGGATGAACGGGGCCGCACCTTCCTCGTAGCAGTGGCCCACCAACGTCGCATGTCCGCGCTCGCGGGCGTCGGCCAACATCTCTTGCGCCAGCCGCGTCTTCCCGACTCCAGGCTCGCCGCCCAAGAGCACCAGGCCGCCCTGACCGTCCGCGACCCGATCGAGCATACCGTCCAGCTCGGCGCGTTCGGTCTGACGGCCGACGAACGGTCGACGCTCTATCAGCGCGATACCGGGCTTCGCGAATCTTCTTCCTTGTGTGCCCAACACACCGTCCAGAGCATCCTTGACCGCCGCGCCGGTCGCGAATCGATCCGCCGCCCGCTTCTGCAAACACTGAGCAACCAGCTTCGATAACGCCTCCGGCGACTCGGCCCGCAGCTCTGTGACCGTCCGGGGCGTGTCCTTCAGGATCGACGACATCACCCCGACCGCGCTGTCGCCGTCGAACGGCCGCGTGCCGGTCACCATCTCGCAAAGCAAGATTCCGAGGGAGAACACATCCGATCGAGCATCGACCGATTTTCCTTCGATCTGCTCCGGCGACATGTAACTACACGTCCCGACAATCACCCCCTGTTCGGTTCTTGCCGCCGTGATGAGGTTGCTGTCAACGTCCGTCCCAGCGAAGCGTCCTGTAGACTTCGCCACGCCGAAGTCGAGAACTTTTACGCGCCCATCCTCAGTGACCATCACATTTCCGGGCTTGAGGTCCCGGTGGACAATTTCAGCTTCGTGGGCGGCGCCGACGGCATTGGCTAGCGGAATGGCAACCTCGAAGAACTTCTCGAGTGGCATTCCCTTGTTCGGGATGAGGTCCGTAAGCGTTTTCCCCTTCACCCATTCCATCGTGATGAAGTGGATGCCGTCCGCCTCTTGTGGCCGTTACGTGCAGCTATCATCAGGTCTCGCTCATCGCGTGGCGGGCCACGTAGCGGCGCCACGTTCGGATCGATGACTGATCGGACGATTCGTGTCAGCGTGGATTTCGCCGTTCCCTGCTCACCGCTTACCGCGAGAATAGTGTAGGGACCGGCGCCGCCGAGAGCGTACGCTACGAAGCTCGCAACCAGCACGAAGTCATCATCCTTGTCATCATCCGTCTCGACATTCAGAAACGGCCGAAGGTCCGCGATGCTTCCGCCTGGCTCTGGAGCCGGAAGCGGCAACATTCCTCGAGCTCGCCGAAAATGAACGGGCGAACGATTGAGTACACGCCACCCGTCGCTGTCGATTTCGACCACGCGCCAGTTGTCATCAACGAGGTCGACATAGGTCACGTCGTCAAGAATCGCGGGTATAGACGGCATCGTGTTTTCCCTCGAATTGAGCTCGAGCCTCGAGCTGTGCTACAGCGTCGGAGACGGCTTGCGAAGATGGTGGCTTTTGCTCAAGCTGAAAGAACCGCTGCCTGAGAAAGGATCGGGTTTCTCTGCCTCGAACGCGCCACGTCTCACGGTGTCCCTCGAAATCGAGTGACGCATAAGCTAAAGCTACGTCATCGGGCGCGTGAAAGA
>Ga0209988_10000316_pt1 | contig 29341 bp, 27 predicted proteins | sample N075metaG_FD_183115 | JGI IMG/M metagenome (GOLD analysis project Ga0209988, IMG submission 183115) | Deep subsurface microbial communities from Kermadec Trench to uncover new lineages of life (NeLLi) - N075 metaG (SPAdes) (version 2) | ecosystem: Environmental > Aquatic > Marine > Ocean trench... | reverse complement strand
GCGGCCATGCAAGGCTTTACCACGGCGACTGATTTGGCAGATTATCTGGTAGGTAAGGATATTGCTTTCCGGGATGCCCATGCGGTGGTGGGACAGTCGGTGCAGTATGCAATTGAGGCAGGCAAGGATTTATCTGAATTAACGCTGGATGAATTAAAGCAATTCAGTGAAGTCATAGAGGATGATGTTTTTGCTTTTCTGAGTCTGGAAGGATCAGTTGCGGCACGCGCCCATCAGGGAGGGACTGCACCGGAGCAGGTTTATAAGGCCATACATACTGGACGCGAACGTCTTGCTCAAGTTCATATACAAGAGGATTAGTAGTGATGGGTAAATTGATCAAGCTCTTATTGGGCACAACAATTTTGATTGGATTGTTTTTCGGCATTGTTGTTCTTGTTGCTGTGATGTACTTCGACCCTAATGATCATAAGGATCGAATCATTGCCATGGTCGAAAAAGAAACAGGACGGCAATTCAAACTGGAAGGTGATATTAATCTCAGCTATTACCCCTGGTTGGGGCTTGAAGTTAGTGGCGTGACCCTGGGGAATGCACAAGGCTTTGGGGATGCACCTTTTATACATGCCGATGTGGTGGCTCTGCGTATCAAAACAATGCCGTTGCTAAAAGGACAATATGAGCTGGACACCTTGAAGCTACATGGTGTCGAAATTAATCTGGCAAAGAACAAAGAAGGGGTGAGTAATTGGGATGATCTTGTGCATGAGGAAAAGGATGATGCGAAAAAACAGGAACCTATAAAACTGGCGGCAGTAATATTAGGTGGTGTTGACATAAAAGATACTCGATTCACCTGGGACGATCAGAGTACAGGTCAAACATTCAGGATCAGTGAGATGAATATGTCCACCGGCGAGCTGATTTTTGGCGAGCCTATCGATATCAAAATGGATTTAAAAGCAGAGTCCAGTCAACCTGCAATTAAAGCAGATATAAACATGCAGGGAACAGCATCCTACGATCTTGATGCAGAAACTTATGCGTTCGATCCGATAGGGGTAACGGCAAAACTGACAGGCAAAAATATTCCTGGTGGAAAGGCTGAGCTTAAATTTAATATGGGCATTGTATTTGACCTGAAAAATGATACTACGTCGATTAATGATCTGACACTGAGTGGGCTTGGGGCACTTATCAAAGCACAATTAAATGCCAGTCATATCAAATCAGGTCGGCCGACGATTGAAGGACAGCTCTCAGTGTCTGGAGATGATTTGGCTCGCCTGTTTAAGGTCGCCGGGATCGAACCCCTGGCAAGTCAGTTGTCGAAATTAAAAGACCGATCATTCGAGCTACAAACTAGTCTCAATGCTGATATGGGGAAAGGCAATATTGCAATCTCCGATCTTAGCGCGAAGTTAATTGGTGCTGTCATCACGGGACAGGTTGAGCTTAGCAATATGGAATCTGACACACCTGCTATGAAGGGGAAATTAAAGGCATCAGGGCCTGATTTACCTACCTTGCTACAGCTTGCTGGTCAGTTTGAAGGAGGCGAAGATCCGAAACTCAAGGGATTTGGTGAGAAACTATCCAGTGCTTCTAATAAAAAATTCGAAGTCTATACTGAATTTGATGCTGATCTGGCATCTGGCAATATCGATGTCCCTGCCTTATCGATAAAAACACTCGGACTTTCTGTCGATGGTCAATTACAGGCGAATAACATCAACAGTAATAAAGGCAATATTGACGGCAAGTTATCGCTTCAGGGTGAAAATCTGTCCAGTGTCCTGTCTGCACTGGGGCAACATGGATTAGCGAAAAACTTACGCTCAATAACTGTTGATGTTGGCATTAAAGGCAACCGAAATGATATCAAAATGAGCCCATTGAAAGCTGTGGCAATTTTCTCGGGGAAACAGGTACCTAATTCACCTGCCAAAGTGACTTTGAATGCCGATACACTAATAAACCTAGACAAGCAGACAATATCTATCAGCAAAATGTCAGTGACGGGTCTTGGTCTGGATATTAAGGGAGAGATGAATGTCAGTCAGTTTCTTTCAGAGACCCCGGGTGTCAAAGGCAAGCTTGATGCCAAAGGAAAAGATCTGGGCTTGATCTTCAAGCTGCTTGGAAACGATCCCCTTGCGAAACAGATAAACAAACTAAAAAACAAATCCTTTTCAGTTAATACGGATTTTGATGCGGATATGGCAACCGGGAAACTCAATGTCTCAGCACTGAGTGTCAACATGCTGGATGCCACGATCAAGGGACAGTTTGCTGCCGAGAACATACAAACAAGCACTCCCGCGATCAGTGGTGAGCTAACTGCCAGCGGACCTGATTTACCAACTTTGTTACAAATTGTGGGTCAATTTGAAGGTGGTGATGGTCCAGGGCTGGCCGAATATGGCAAGCGTTTATCAAAGGCACCTAAAAAGGATTTCAATGTGTCAGCTAAATTCAATGTGGACATGAAAAAGGGCAATATCAATCTGCCTTCTTTATCAGCAAAAGGACTGGGCCTGACACTGGATGGAAAGATGGTTGCGACAGATTTTAACAGTAAGAAAGGCCAGATAGATGGTCAGCTGGCATTAAAAGGTGAGGATTTAACTGCCATTCTAACTGCTTTTGATCAGGGTGCGCTCGCAGGCGTGCTGAAGAAAATCTCAGTAGATATTGGTGTCAAGGGAACCAGCAGTGATATTAATCTGAGTCCGTTCAATGTCAAAGCAACCTTTGCCGGAAAAGATATACCGAACTCTCCCGTTGATCTGACCATGTCGGCAAACACAAAAATGAATCTGGATAAGCAGACACTTTCTATCAGTAACCTTAGGTTAAATGGACTGGGCCTGGACTTGAAGGCGAACATCAATGCCATGCGAATAAAGGATAAACCAGCATTTAATGGTGATATGGCGATCGCTGAGTTTAATCTTAGGCAATTCATGAAGCAGATGAAACAAGAAGTGCCAGTCACTGCAGACAAGAAGGTGCTGACTAAGGTTGCCCTGAAGACAAAATTTTCAGGCTCTGCCAGCAGTATTGAATTCAAAGATCTTGCTTTATTGCTGGATGATACAAACCTGAAAGGCAATCTTTCAGTAAAACATTTCACCCAGCCGAGATTCGATTTTAGTATTGGCATCGATAACATCAATGTAGATCGGTATTTGCCGCCACAGGTAAAATCAGCAAAGGCAAAACCTGTAAAGACAGAAAAAGCGGAGGCAGACGCAGCAGCAGGGCAGAAAACTGTGGCAACGTCAGCGACTGACTTACCACTGGAAACACTGAGAAAACTAAATGGCAAAGGTGATTTGCTTATTGGCAAATTAATTTACTCAAATCTTCGTTTAAGTAATATCAAATTGGGTGTCAATGCCAGGGATGGGCTGGTTAAGCTGGATCCGATATCAGCTGATTTATACCAGGGCAAATATAACGGTATTATTACGCTTGATGCCAGAGGCAAGTCAGCAGTAATTAAAAAGGAGATACAATTGAGTGGCGTGCAAATTGAGCCACTCCTGAAAGATTACACGCGGTCTGCAGAGAGCCAACTTGCCGGGGTCGCCAATATTACCGCCAAGCTGTCATCAAAAGGCAGTAATGCACTTCAACTTAAACATGGGCTGAGTGGTCAGGTCAGGCTTGCAGTTGAAGATGGTATTTTGCGTGGTATCGATATTAGAAAAACCCTGGAGCAGGCAGAAGTTTTACTTGAGAGCAAGCGGCTAGGAACGGTAAAACAAGGTGGTGAAACTCGGTTCGAACAATTAACGGGCACATTGAACATCAAAAATGGTGTCATTAAGAATAATGATCTGCTCATTACAGCACCAGGCTTCAGGGTTAATGGCGGTGTCAATAAAAAAGATACGCTTGGGAATCTACGCAACAATTCTATTAAATATGATTTAAGTGTTGTTGTGGTTGAAGAAAGTACTACGCGAGGGACAGAAAATTACAATATTGGCGGCTATGCAATTCCAATCAGATGCCGTGGCTCATTGGATGACCTTGCCTCGGCCTGTGCCCCCGATTATGGGAAACTTCTGAGTGTGGCCATACAAAAAGGCGCGCTCGATGCATTGGGAGATGCTATTGGTATAGACCTCTCTGGTCAAAAAAAATCGACGACAGAAACAACGACAAAGCCAACGCAGCCACCGGCAACAGATACTTCACAACAGCCGAAGAGCGAGCCAAAGAGTGTTGAAGACGCGCTTAAGGAATCATTAATCGATTTACTTCCGTTCTAGATGGATATTCGGAAATGTTTGATATCTAGCTGATGGATAGTTTTTCTAAAACCCTTATACATTGGCACAAAAAATACGGTCGGCATGAGCTGCCATGGCAACAGGAGCCAAATCCCTATCATGTATGGCTTTCTGAGATCATGTTGCAACAAACACAGGTGACAACAGTTATTCCTTATTACAATCGGTTTCTTGAAAAATTTCCTACCATCGAGTTACTGGCGGATGCAGACATCGATGATGTTTTGAGCCACTGGGCGGGTCTTGGATATTATGCGCGAGGGCGAAACCTACATCGTGCTGCAAAAATAATTTGTAACAATTTTGATGGTGAACTCCCTTCGGACAAGGAAGAGCTTTTAACACTACCGGGTATTGGACGTTCAACCGCTGGCGCAATCATGGCGCTGGCTTTCAAACAACACCACGCTATTCTTGATGGTAATGTAAAACGGGTGCTGTGCCGGTTTTATGCAGTGAATGGTTGGCCAGGGGAGTCAGCAGTAGAAAAGCAGTTATGGCGATTGGCGGAAGATCTTACACCAGAAATAAATGTTGCCCGATACACGCAGGCGATCATGGATCTGGGTGCAACCGTTTGCACTCGTACGAAACCTAAATGCGATATTTGTCCGGTATCACTAGAATGCCTTGCCTGGAAACTAGAATTACAAGACAAATATCCAGCCCCCAAACCGAAAAAAACAATCCCAATACGTGAAACTGTTTTTCTTTTACTGGAAAATGAGAGGGGTGAAATATTGTTTGAAAAACGTCCTGCAACAGGGATATGGGGCGGTCTATGGTGTTTCCCGGAGTGCTCACCTAGTGATAATATTGAAGAATGGTTATTGGCCAAAACAGGATTCAGTGGTTCTATCATCAGGAAATTATCAATCATCAAACATAGCTTGACGCATTTTCGCATGGAGATATTGCCTGTCCATTTAAAAGTGAAACAATGTAATAATGTCAAAGGAATGAGTGAGCAACAGTGGCGCTCATCAGGTGATGCCTTAAAGTTTGGTGTCCCTGCACCAGTTAAGAATCTATTACTGACCATGTCAGGATAACTGATATCAAACATAACCATGCCGGGGTATAACCCGGATATTAAAGTGTAAGAGGTAACTTTATGAGCAGGATAGTACAGTGTGTAAAGCTGAAAAAAGAAGGAGAAGGGCTGAAGGTTCCGCCTTATCCTGGCGAGCTAGGTAAAAGAATCTATCAGAATGTTTCTCAGGAAGCCTGGCAAGAATGGTTGCAACATCAAACCATGTTAATCAATGAATACCGCCTAACGCCGATCGAGCCCAAGGCGCGGAAATTTCTTGAAGAAGAAATGGAAAAATATTTTTTTGGTTCTGGTTCAAAGCGACCTGATGAATTCGTTGCGCCTGAGAAATAATTCAACGGAGAGCCTGTAGACTTGACGAATTAGGATAAGGTCTGTTTAATACGCGCTCTTTGATATCACCTGATCAATGGCCAGGTAGCTCAGTCGGTAGAGCAGAGGACTGAAAATCCTTGTGTCGGGTGTTCAATTCACCCCCTGGCCACCATTTTAATCAAAATATAGCTTGGTATAGGTTTCTCACTTTGTGTTTAATCTTGATTGCGAATCGAACTGTAACTGTATTCAATTCTGGTCGCTTTGGCCTTCCTGTCCGCACGCGATACACGCGCATCCATGCGCGTCGTCCCTGGCCACCATTTAAATCAAAAATTAGGTTGGTATAGGTTTCTCACTTTGTGTTCAACCTTGATTGTGTATCGAACTGTTCCAGTTCGAGATGTATAATCACCCATACACAGGAACAGGAAAACAGAATGCCATTAGTCAATATATCAATATTAAAAGGTAAATCACCGGAATATATCAAAGCGGTAACCGATGGTATTAATTCTGCTGTTATTGAAACCATGGGTTTCCCCGATAATGATCGATACCAGATTATTCATGAGCTGGAACCGCACTGTTTACAATTTCAGGAGAGAATGGGCGACCGAGTCATGATGCATCTGACCATGAGGGCAGGTCGATCAGATAAATCAAAACAGGCTTTTTATGCCAGGGTGGTTGAAAATCTTGCTGCTGATCCGGGTATTGAACCTAGTAACGTGTTAATCACCATTGTTGAAAATCATGATATCGACTGGTCGTTCTGCGATGGTGTTGCTCAGTTTATGGATTAGCGACTACAAACAGGGCAGTTCGGATCTTTGTTGAGTTTTGCGGTGTGCCATTCCATATGCATGACATCCAGAAGTAATAACCTGCCTTCCAGTGTTTCACCTATTTGCATAATTATTTTCATGGCTTCACAGGCTTGAATACTGCCGACAATCCCGAGCAAGGGTGAGATAACACCATTCGCCGTACAGCTTTGCTCTACTTCTGCTTCACTGCCATACAGGCAGCGATAACAGGGCGAGGCTTCATGGCGACTATCAAAGACACTAACCTGTGCCTCAAAACGGATTGCAGCACCTGATACTAAAGGGGTTTTGTATTTAACACAGGCATCATTGATGGCAAAGCGTGTCTGAAAATTATCACTACAATCAAGCACCACGGTGGATGATTTTACCTGTTCTTCCAGTTCTTCATTTTCAATCTTGTGATCTACTTTTGTGACCTTTATTTCAGGATTGAGCTCAAGCAGATGTTCTGCGGCAGAGTCTACCTTGAGACGGCCAATATCTTTGGTTGCGTGGACAATTTGTCTTTGCAGGTTGGAAATATCAACTTCATCAAAATCGACCAACACAAGATGGCCGACACCAGCTGCAGCAAGATAAACAGATGAAGATGAACCCAGTCCGCCCAGCCCAATGATCAGGACACGTGCATCCGCCAGCCGTTGCTGACCTTCAGCATCAATCTCCGGCAGCATCATTTGCCTGCTGTAGCGTAATAATTTATCGTTATCCATAATGTATATTCTAAGGTATCTCTATTTAATTTCTTAGGGTTGTGTCCCCACTACTTGCAACGTGTTGTCATTCCCGCGAATGCGGGAATCCAGTAGTTTGACTAGACTCCCGCATTCGCGGGAGTGACGATCAATTTCCCGTTAGCCTGCTATGGGTTGCTTATTTTGGTGACTGTCCCTGTTAATTACCCATGGTCATTCTATCTTGCCCGGATAAATCCTGAAATGATTTAAGCTGTTTGAAATCGTGTTTCAGGAATGCTTCGTGAACTAGTTGTTTTTGATCATAGCCGTGTTCAATTAATAGACAGGCATCGCTGGCAAGATAGTTCTTTGCATTTTCAAGAATTATGTTTATCGCCTGCATACCATCAGCACCTGCCACAAGTGCGAGTTTAGATTCAAATCGTACATCTCCCTGTGATAAGTGTTCATCATCCTGTCTGATATAAGGTGGATTACTCACAATCAAATCAAATTCTTGTGACGGAATATTTTGATACCAATTGCTGAGATAAAACTGAATGTTCTCCAGTTGATGTGTAGCAGCATTTTTCTTTGCTATCGTTAATGCATTTGTATTGATGTCGGTGGCAATGATATTGCAGTCTGGTCTTTCAGAGGCAATGGCGATGGCAATGGCGCCGCTGCCTGTGCCCAGGTCTAGAATGTTAAATATTGCATCATCAGGAATCATCTGTAGCGCTGTTTCCACCAACAGCTCTGTTTCCGGTCGTGGAATTAAAGTGTCTTTGTTGATGGCTAATTCCAGAGACCAGAATTCTTTCTTGCCTGTGAGATAGGCTATTGGGCGACCCTGCTGCCGTTGTTCAATTAATGACTGGAATAATGTCGCCTTGTCATCAGGAACAATCTGTTCAGGATGTGAATAAATTCTGGATCGGTTGAATTGCATAACTTCACAGAACAATATTTCTGCATCCAGCCGTGCACTCTCGGAACTGTTAATGATTTGTTCCGCTTTCTGTAGTAATTCAGTGACAGTTACCATTGACTATACCATTCCCTAAAATTATTCACGGTGCGGCTATAAATAATTATATTATTCGGCAAGCGCGGCTAACTGATCGGCCTGATATTCACTGATGAGCGGATCAATTATCATATCGATATTACCTTCAATAAATTCATCAAGTTTATATAAAGTGAGGTTAATGCGGTGATCTGTCACTCTTCCCTGGGGAAAGTTGTAAGTGCGAATCCTTTCTGAACGATCACCGCTGCCCACCATGTTTCTGCGATTTTCCGCCTGTTCTGCGGTTTGTTTTTCTCTTGCCGCATCGGTAAGTCGAGCTTGTAGGAGTGATAAAGCACGTGCCTTGTTCTTGTGTTGGGAGCGTTCATCCTGACATTCAACAACGACCCCGGTTGGGATATGTGTCAGTCGAACAGCAGAATCAGTTTTATTCACATGCTGTCCACCAGCGCCTGAGGCACGGAAAGTATCAATTCTTAGATCTGCCATATTGATTTCGGTTTCGCCGACATCAGCGATTTCTGGCATGACTGCAACTGTACATGCAGAAGTATGTATTCGCCCCTGTGATTCCGTTTCCGGTACACGTTGCACACGGTGTACGCCAGATTCAAATTTCAGTCTCGAATAGGCTCCCTCACCTATGATGCGCATGATGACTTCTCGATAGCCACCGAGATCACTTAATGTCTGGCTGATGATTTCAATTTTCCAGCCGCGTAGTTCAGCATAGCGTGTATACATTTTCAGTAGTATTGCTGAGAATAAGGCAGCTTCTTCACCTCCGGTGCCTGCGCGGATCTCAAGAAATATATTACTGTCGTCTGCGGGATCTTTGGGTAATAACAATATTTGTAATTCATTTTTCAGTGTTTCGTTTTCTTCTCCTGCAAGTTTCAATTCTTCATGCGCAAGTTCACGAATTTCCTTGTCACTATCATTCATCATCTCTTTCGCCGAGGCGATGCTATCCAGTGTGCTGGTGTAATTCACAAAACTCGCGACCACAGGTTTTATATTGGCATGCTCTTTTGCATACTCACGAAATTTATTTTGATCATTGATAACATCAGGATCAGACAGCAGTGCTTCTAGTTCCTGTAAACGCTCGCTTAGATTATCCAGTTTGTTAAGTAGACTTTCTTTCATTTGAATTAATGTTGATTGTTAATACAATAAAAATAATTAATGGTTAAGATTCAGCAGATTAAAATACAGAGGTAAAAGAGCCAGGCCTGGCTATTTTTTCGGATCTTGTGTGGAGTGATCTGTATTCAGGTCAAAGAGTTCGTGGGCAGCCGAGAGTAAATCGTTTCTTCCCTCTGCACCAGCAGCACGTAACTGGATACTTGGAGAATGGATTAACTTGTTAGTTAAGGTTCGAGTGACATCCTGCAATACCTGTTCTGGATCTGCGCCTTTCTGTAGTTCTTTTTGTGCGATGATCATCACTTCTTCCTGAATCGATTGTGCCTGATCGCGGATTGCACGGATGGTCGAAATTGCATCTAGTGAACCTAACCAATCCATGAAATGTGTTACTTGCGTATCAATAATTTCTTCAGCCTGTTGTGCCGCTTTTTCACGGCTGCGCATATTGTCTTGAATGACATTTTTCAGATCATCTACGGTATACAAATAGACATCATCCAGATCGCCAGCTTCCGGTTCAATATCACGAGGAACCGCGATATCAACGACAAAAATAGGCCTATGTTTGCGTGCCTTAATTGCACTTTCAAAAGCGCCTTTACCGAGAATAGGTAACTGGCTGGCAGTTGATGAAATAATAATGTCGGCTTCAGCCAGATGTTGTGGGATGTCTCCCAGGGTGATGGCATAAGCTGAATATTCGCTGGCCAGACGTTGTGAACGTTCCAGGCTTCGGTTGGCAATAATCATGCGCGAAAGTCCATTTTCGTGAAGATGTTTTGCTGTTAACTCAATGGTGTCTCCTGCGCCGATTAATAATGCAGTTTGTCCGGAGAGATCGCCAAAAATTTGTTGTGCCAGTCTGACCGCAGCAAATGCGATAGAGACAGGGTGGCTGCCTATCGTTGTGGTTGATCTTATTTCCTTGGCGACCTTGAATGAGTGTTGGAAAAGTCGTCCCAGGAGCTTGCCAATACTGCCTGCTTTGAGTCCAGCCTGATAGGCAGATTTTAACTGGCCGAGAACCTGTGGCTCGCCAAGCACCATAGAATCAAGACCGCTGGCAACGCGCAGCATATGTTTGACGGCATGGGCGTCAGGATGCATGTAGAGAAATGGAGCCAACTGATCGCGTTTCAGGCCATGAAATTCAGACAGCCAGTTAATAGGCCCTTCATTCTTTGCTTCTTCCAGACTGCAATATATCTCGGTGCGGTTGCAAGTTGACAGTATTGCGGCTTCATTTACCCCTTGCTGGTGAGTGAGCTCTGCCAATGCCTCAGGCACAATATCGCTGCCGAAGATGATCTTTTCTCTAAGATCAACCGGAGCGGTTGCGTGATTTATACCGAAAGCCAAGATAGTCATAATTAATACATAAGCGTTTACTAACAATGAGCTTACTAATTCTGAGTGATGAAGTAACGGAAAACAAGGGTAAAAGGCCTATATCCCCATTCTTGTATGCATTTGCCAGCCTTGAAAATCAGGGCATAATGGCGATAATATGGTGCAAATTTATATTTGCGTGAGAGAATGAAAGGAACATTTGCTCACAATTTAAGGTCTCTTGTTATGTACCCAGGTAGTTTGGGTATATACACTTCTAAAAATATTACGATTAAGGTTAAACAGTACAGCTTATTTATGAAAAATAGTTCTATTAAAGTAAAGTCCGTAAAGTCAGGATTCGCGTGGTTTATTGCCATCGTGGTGCTTTTGATCAGTGCCTGCACCATGGCTCCAAATCAGTCTACTGATCAGTCTGTGGAAATGACAGATGATACGGGCCAGGCTGTGGAGGCACAGGAAGGTGAGCAGGAAGCAGCAGAAACATCAGTCGAGGATTCGGCGCCGGAACGCCCCAAAATCGAATTAACCGAAGATATTCTTTTTAAGTTACTGGTGGCGGAGATTGCCGGACAGAGAAATCAGCTCGATATCTCGGTTGAAAATTATCTGGATCTGGCGCGAACAACCCGCGACCCACTGCTTGCTGGTAGGGCTACGCGGATTGCTGTTTATGCACGTAATGATGCTGCGGCAAGAGAAGCCGCTCATCTGTGGGCGGAAATAGATCCTGGAAACGTAGATGCCCATCAAGTGCTGGTCGTGATGGCGGTAAGAGAAGGTAACACGGTAAAGGCACTTGAACATCTAGAGATTATTCTCAAGGCAGACAAGCAGGAGACGAGTCTGAGTCAGCAGCTATGGATGGTTGCTAATCTCCTCAACAGAGAAAAAGACAAGGTTCAGGTGAAGTCGATACTGGAAGAGCTAATGGCAGGCCATCAGGATGACCCTGAAATATTGTTTGCTTATGCGCAAGTATTGACCCGGTTGGGCGAATTACCCAGGGCGCGTGAAGTCCTCGAGCAAGTATTGGTGTTAACACCAGAGGATGACAATACCGCAATGACCTATGTGGCGGTATTAAATCAACTGGGCCAGGAAGATGAGGCTATTGCCTGGTTGGAAGATGCATTAAAGAAGAACGAGGATAATTTTAATCTACGCATTTTCTATGCACGTATTCTATCTGATCTTAAACGTTTCGATGAGGCAAGGCATCAATTTGAAATACTTGCTGTACAAGATCCGGTCAATCCAGACGTATTGTTTTCATTGGGCTTGTTATATCTGCAGGCGAGTAGTCTGGATGATGCTGAAAATTATTTTACCCGGTTATCAGAAGTCAAAGGTCGTGGCGATGATGCAAGTTATTATTTGGGAAGAATTGCTGAAGAACAGGATGACCTGAAAAAAGCTGGCGACTGGTATCGAGGTGTCTCCAGCGGCAATAATTATTTTGATGCACAAATGCGCATAGGCATGTTGTTAGGCAAGCAGGGGAAAATTGAAGAAGCACGGGCGCATCTGCATAATATTCACATGCGAAATGATCATGAAAAAAGTATCTTGATACAGGCTGAGGCGGAGATGTTGACCGAAATCAAACGTTATCAGGAGGCCATGGCTGTTTATGATGAAGCATTAAAAGACAAGCATGATGCAGATTTGCTTTATTCGAGGGCTATGCTGGCAGAAAAAATGGATCGTCTGGACATACTGGAGAAAGACCTTCGGGCAATTCTTGAAAAGGATCCTAAAAATTCGCAAGCTTTAAATGCCCTGGGTTATACACTTGCGGACAGGACTGATCGTTATGATGAAGCCTATGAATTTATCAAACGCGCCCTGGAGATTAGTCCGAATGATTATTACGTCCTCGATAGTATGGGCTGGGTTTTATATCGGCAAGGTCATTTGGATGAAGCCATCGAGTTTCTGAACAAAGCGCTTGCCGAAAGGAACGACCCTGAAATTGCAGCGCATCTGGGAGAAGTTCTCTGGGTCAAGGGTGATAAGAAAACTGCACAGGAGATATGGGATACCGCTTTAAAAGAAGCTCCCGATGATGACAGATTACGCAATGTGATCAATCGCCTTAATCCGTGAATAAAACCTATCTTTTAATCTTACTGGTATTCCTTGTTGCTTGTTCTGAGACCCCTTTGCGGCCTGCTATGGATAGCAATATCGAATTGCAAAATCAACGAGAACAAATCCAAAGTTGGAATTTAAATGGCCGACTTTCTATTACCAGTGAAAAGGAAAGTGGCACGGTGACATTTCACTGGTCACAGGATCATGAGCGTTATCTGATGCGTTTTATTGCGCCACTGGGGCAGGGGACTTTTGCACTAAGAGGCGGTGAAGCTGATGGTGTGTATCTGTTAACTGCGAAAAGTAAAGTACTACACGCAGATGATGCAGAAACTTTATTGACGCAATCTGTCGGTTGGCATGTTCCCGTAAGTGGTTTCAAATACTGGGTGCGTGGTTTGCAAGAGCCCGGAGTTGATGTGACGAATCAGCAGTTCGATGATCAGGGTCGGATTAAAGAAATGCAGCAAGCAGACTGGAGTATTAGTATCAAGCGCTATATGGATGTGGATGGTGTTGATCTGCCAGCCAAGATCTTTATGCATAATGATCATGTCAAATTAAAGTTAATCATACAGACCTGGGATACAACTCCATGACCAGCAGTTCCATGGTTAGTCGTCCCAGAGTTAGTTGTTCCTGGCCTGCTCCTGCAAAACTCAATTTAATACTTCATATCACAGGGCGACGAGAGGATGGTTACCATTTATTACAGACTGTTTTCCAGTTTATAGATTTTAGCGATTCACTGGATTTCAGAATAAGAGACGATGCTGTGATTTCCCGTCAATCTGACTGGCAGGATGTTGCTGAAGCAGATGATTTGATTGTTTGTGCAGCGAAAGCCCTGCAGCGGGAATCAGCGTGTAACTCAGGTGCAGATATTAGTCTGCAAAAAAGGTTGCCCGTAGGCGGGGGCCTGGGTGGAGGCAGTTCGGACGCAGCAACAACGCTGGTGGCCTTGAATCATCTTTGGGGCCTTGAGCTTCCCGTCGATCAATTGGTGGAGATTGGTTTACAATTGGGCGCGGATGTCCCCGTTTTTGTACGTGGTAACGCGGCCTGGGCAGAAGGTGTTGGTGAGCAATTAACAGCCATTGAACCTGAGGAATCCTGGTATCTTATTTTGCGACCAGATTGTAGTGTTTCGACCAGGGAAGTATTCAATTCATCCGATTTGACACGCAATACACCTGCTATCAGAATACGCGACTTCCTGGAGGGTGGTGGTCACAATGACTGTGAATCTGTAGTGAGAAATTTATACCCGCAAGTGGCAGAGGCACTCGATTGGTTAGGCCAATTTGCAGATGCCAGAATGACCGGAACAGGATCCTGTATTTTTGCTGGATTTGACCAGCAGCAACAGGCAGAATCAGTTTATGAGAAATTGCCTCAAGGGTGGGAAGGATTTGTGGTGAAAGGCCTGAATAAATCACCACTACAAATTCGCCTGGAACAGGAAAATCTGGCGCAGGAAAGAAATTAGAATAGTAACCGTTGGTTTGGGGATGCGTGGGCGGTACAACAGTTTTTGGGGCGTGGCCAAGCGGTTAAGGCACTGGGTTTTGATCCCAGCATTTTCCTGGTTTGACAAATTTGTCTGGAACAAAATTTGAACGACCGTAGGTCGGCCCGTAGGGTGACCGTACGAAGTATAGGGAAATACAAGTGTCGCGGGGTGCAGGAAGCACCGGAGCGACCATGTGAGGTACGGAATAATCCTGGCAAGAGCCAGGATGAGAACGGAAAATACCATATAGATTTTGGGGCGTGGCCAAGCGGTTAAGGCACTGGGTTTTGATCCCAGCATTCCCAGGTTCGAATCCTGGCGCCCCAGCCATTTAATTTTTCAAGGGCGCATGGATGAGAACCCAGGTTTGACAAATTCGCCAGGACAATTTCGTCGGCAACGAAATTGGACATCCGAAGGGATGCCTGAAAGGCGAATAACACGATGTTATTCGTCAACGATTTTGAACAGCTTTATTAACCACTACTGAGGTTGTTATGCCTTTATCAAATGTAATGGTGTTTGCAGGAAATGCCTGTCCCAGGTTATCAGTAGATATTGCTACGCATCTGAATTTGCCACTCGGCAAGATAAATGTTGGACGCTTTAGTGATGGCGAGGTGATGGTTGAGATTGGGGAGAATATCCGTGGTCGAGATATTTATCTCATACAGTCAATTTGTGCACCAACCAATGACAACCTGATGGAATTAATGGTCATGGCTGATGCCATGCATCGTGCATCCGCAGCACGTATTACAGCAGTGATTCCCTATATGGGTTATGCGCGGCAAGATCGCAGAAGCCGTTCTGCTCGAGTCCCGATCACGGCAAAAGTTGTTGCCAATATGATCGCCTCAGTCAAAATCGATCGCGTGTTGACCGTTGATTTGCATGCCGACCAGATCCAGGGCTTTTTTGATATGCCTCTCGATAATGTTTACGCATCACCTGTACTGCTTGGCGATGTCTGGAAACATAAATATCAAAACTTGATGGTTGTTTCCCCTGATGTTGGCGGTGTGGTTCGCGCACGTGCCCTGGCAAAACGTCTGGACGATACAGATTTGGCCATTATTGATAAAAGACGTCCGAATCCTAATGAATCTGAGGTGATGAATATTATTGGTGATGTAGACGGTCGTGAGTGTGTCATTATTGATGACCTGGTGGACACTGCAGGAACCCTCTGTAATGCGGCAGGCGCACTGAAAAAACACGGTGCCAGTAAGGTTGTTGCTTACTGTACACACCCGGTGTTGTCCGGGAATGCGATTAAGAACATCGAGAATTCCGAATTAGACGAACTTGTGGTGACTGATACGATTCCTTTAAGGGCGGAGGCAGCCACCTGTGATCGAATTCGTCAACTCAGCGTTGCAACCATGCTGGCTGAGAGCGTGCGACGTATTAGTGAAAGCGAGTCACTGAGTAGCATGTTTATCGACTAGATTCTTTGAAATCCTTAAGCAACCCCCCTGAATTCCTGAAAAACATCTGAAATCAGTAATTTTGTATGTCTCCATATGCTGGAGCTGCTGGTAAATATTGAATATCATTGATTTCTCTATATACTGCGCTGTCCGCGAATCCTAATTATCATTATTTATTGCATGATTTTAAGCGTTTTCGCGTTTGCCGCAGACAGCCTATAGGCTTAGTAGCGAGCATTGTCGCCATATTTGGTCGCAAAATATGGTTTGTCATTTATTAATAACAGGAGCAGTACAATGGAAATATTTGAAATCATTGCTGAACCTCGCGAGGACATGGGTAAAGGTGCGAGCCGCCGCCTGCGTCGCGAAGGTAAGGTTCCGGGAGTTGTCTACGGAGCCAATAAAGATGCCGCATCAATCATGGTGCAGCACAACGAGATCTCTCGTCATCTTGAGAATGAGGCCTTTTATTCACACATCCTGACATTGCAGGTGGGTAAGGCGAAAGAGAAAGTCGTACTCAAAGACTTACAACGCCATCCATACAAGCCGGTGATTCTTCATCTTGATTTACTGCGTGTTGATGAAAATGAGAAGTTAACCATGCGCGTACCATTGCATTTCATACATGAAGATGAATGTATTGGTGTTAAGCAAAGCGGTGGTGTGATCAGTCATGTTATGACTGATCTGGAGATCAGCTGTCTACCTAAAGATTTGCCTGAGTATGTTGAAGTTGATATGGCTGAGATTAATGTTGGTGAGGGCATCCACCTTACTGATCTCAAGTTGCCGGAAGGTTCTGAAATCGCCGCTTTATTACACGGTGGTGATGCAGCACAAATAGTCGTAACTGTTCATGTGCCTAAGGTAGTCATAGAAGTTGAAGACGAGCTTGTAGATGAAGCTGAAGCAGAAGAAGGGGCAGTAGAAGCAGGCGAAGCAGAAGCAACACCTGATGAAGGTGCAGATGCAGACGAGTAATTCCTTTATACGGAATTATCTCGTTTAAAGGGCACACAGTGCCATCTGCATTCAAATTAATTGTAGGTCTGGGCAATCCAGGCCCCGAACATTCCGAAACCCGGCATAATGCCGGGTTCTGGTTTGTTGATTCACTTGCTGCAAAATATTCCCTTTCATTCAGATCTGAATCTAAATTCAACGCCGAGATTTGTCGAATACAGACAGCAGAAATTGATTGCTGGTTGTGCAAACCCATGATGTTCATGAATAGAAGTGGCTTTTCAGTTCAGGCAATGACCAACTTTTATAAAATTTCTGTTGAAGAGGTTTTGGTAGCGCATGATGAGCTTGATCTTGATCCCGGGGTTGCCCGTTTGAAAAAGGCCGGGGGCCACGGTGGTCATAACGGCCTGCGAGATATCATTGCACAGATGGGTGATAAATCGTTTACGAGATTGCGATTAGGTATTGGTCATCCGGGGAGTCAGGACAAGGTGACATCCTATGTCCTGGGTAGGCCAGCTCAAGCTGATCGTCAGCTAATCGAAATTGCGATTAAGGAAGCGGTAGATGTCATGCCTCTGGTATTTGCAGGCAATGAGCAGAAGGCAATGAATGTCTTACATCAGAACAACGATATTAACGAAGAATAAAGCAGAACATAGTTATGGGTTTCAAATGTGGCATCGTTGGTCTTCCGAATGTTGGTAAATCAACTTTATTCAATGCCTTAACAAATTCTGGCATCAATGCCGAAAACTATCCTTTCTGTACAATCGATCCGAATGTGGGTGTCGTACCTGTGCTTGATCCACGCCTGGACCATCTAGCTGAGATTGTCTTGCCACAGCGAGTTTTACCGACAACGATGGAATTTGTTGATATTGCCGGATTGGTAGAGGGGGCATCAAAGGGTGAAGGTCTGGGAAATAAATTTCTGGCAAATATTCGTGAAACCCATGCCATTGCCCAGGTGGTACGTTGTTTTGATGATGATAATGTTGTGCATGTCTCGGGCAGGATTGATCCGTTGGCCGATATCGAAATTATCAATACAGAATTATGTTTGGCAGACCAGGAAAGCCTCGATCGTGCTCTACAAAAGGTGCTCAAGATTGCCAAAAGCGGGGACAAGGACGCACGTAGGCAAGAATCACTTTTCGAAAAAGCTATTGCACATCTGGATCAAGGAAACCCGTTACGTTCAATGGATTTGGATGAGCAGGATGTTGAAGATTTATATCCGCTGTATTTGCTGACGCAAAAACCAACACTCTATATAGCTAATGTTGAAGAAGAAGGCATTAACAGTAATCCCTGGTTAGAGAAACTCAAGGTTCTTGCCGTAGAAGAAGGCGCTGAGGTCATCCCGGTCTGTGCTGCGATAGAATCAGAGATTGCAGAACTAGACGATGAATCAAAGCTGGAGTTTTTACAGGAGATCGGGCTGGAAGAGCCAGGGCTGAACCGTATCATTCGTGCCGGTTATACCTTATTAAATCTACACACCTATTTTACCGCAGGCGAAAAGGAAGTCCGCGCCTGGACCTTACACAAAGGTGATACAGCACCACGTGCAGCGGCAGTCATACACACTGACTTCGAAAAAGGCTTTATACGTGCAGAAGTAATTGCCTACGATGATTTCATTGAGTATCAGGGTGAGCAGGGTGCGAAAGATGCCGGGAAATGGCGACTTGAAGGTAAGGAATATATTGTTAAAGACGGGGATGTCATGCATTTCCGTTTCAACGTTTAAAAGCTAAAGGTGGCAAAATACTTCGTTATCAATCGGTTCAAAATGCTCATTTACTATTTGTAAACTCTGCTTTTTCACCGATTTCTGCCTTGTTTTTCACTCACCTTTAACTTTTAATGCTCATTTTGGGGGTTGCACTGTTTCCTGGTAATACTGCGCCTCGTCCTGAAGCAATTATTTAAGTTTTAGATTGGCAAAAAGAAATGAATTCATCAAAACTACGTAAGCAGATCATTGAGACAGCCATCGCGTTTAATACGTCGGGCTTGAGTGTTGGTACCTCGGGTAATCTTAGTGTGCGTACTTCGCAGGGGTATCTTATTACACCGACTGGTATTGCTTATCATCAACTCAAAGAAATAGACATTGTGGAAATGGATATGCAGGGCAATATTATTCAAGGTGATTTAAAACCCTCTAGTGAATGGCATTTTCACCAGGGCATTTATCAGGCACGAGAAGAAATCAATGCGATTGTTCATGTCCATTCAAATTATGCAACGGGGATAGCCTGTACCAGACAGGACATTCCTGCATTCCATTACATGGTAGCAAAGGCGGGGGGTGATTCTATTCGATGTGCGGAATATGCGACCTTTGGGTCAGAGGCTCTTTCAGAAAATGCAGTGAAGGCTTTGCAAGGCAGAGATGCTTGCTTGCTGGCAAATCATGGCATGATTGTTCTGGGTGAAGATATAAATTCTGCGTATAAACTTGCAGAAGAAGTTGAAAATATCGCTAAACATTACTGGATAAGTAAACAATCAGGCGAACCAGTGCTGCTTGATGAAAAAGAAATGAAACTAAATATTAAAAAATTTAAAACCTATGGTAAACAGTCTGATAAATAGTTAGTTTAAGCAGTTATTTATTATTTAATTTTGAAGGATTGATTTTCAAAGGAAATAACATAGAGACTTGTCGTTTGTAATCAGCATATCTATCACCAAAAAGATGCATCAGGTCGTGTTCTTCAAATTGTAGTGCAACCAGGATGTATATGGTGGTCACTGCCGCAAACAGCAGATGTCCGGTCGTCATGTGGGGCGTTGACCAGAAGGCAATAATTATCCCGGTCATGATGGGATGCCTGACCAGTTTGTAGAGCCCAGAGATTTTAAATTCCAGATTTAAATAATCCTGATCTTTGAATTTAAAATAAACCTGACGCAATCCAAACAGATCTGTGTGGCTAATCATGAAGGTTGAAGCAAACAGGATAATCCAGCCTGACCAGAACAAACCAGTCATCAGTAACACGCCAATATTGTTATCAATATGCCAGACAACATTGGTCATGGGTCGCCATTGCCAATAAAGGAGCGTCAGCACGATGGCAGTGAATAAAACATAAGTACTGCGTTCTAGATATTCTGGAACAAATTGAGTCCACCATTTCTTAAATGCTGGCCTTGCCATAATGCTATGTTGGAGTGCGAATAAGGTGAGTACGAGCAGATTGATAATAATTGAAGTGCTTGTAGCAGATACAACACCAGAATTGATTGTTTTTGGAACGGGAAAACCACCGAGAAAGCCGATTGCATACACAAGCGTTATAAGCCCTGCCAGATAGGCAGTAGAACCGTAAACAATCACGAAGAATCGAGTCATGGTTCGGTACTCCCCGGTATGATTATACCGTTCCAGTATAGTCGAATCTGAAATAGACAGGGCCAAACATATTGGAATTCGGGTTAGAATAGCGTGCATATAATAACAATTGTGTTTTTATCTAATGGTCTTTGATAATCCTCCTGCAACAGAGTTGCTTACGATACCAGGCGTGCAAACGCTTGAGAAAGGTGGCGAGCTGAATAATCCTGTCGTGGCAGTTGAACGTCTTGGATCAGATCATGCTCCCGTAATTCTGATATTTACCGGTCTGTCCCCAGGCGCACATGTTGCCTCTTCTGAAAAAGATAAGTCTCCCGGTTGGTGGGAGTTTATGGTTGGTGCAGGCAAGGCTATTGATACAAATAAATTTCAGGTGATCTGTGTTAACTCAATTGGTAGCTGTCTCGGTTCAACAGGCCCTGCCTCAATCAATCCAGAGACAGGTGATTATTATGGCGCAGATTTTCCAGATATCACAATTTGGGACATTGCCAGGCTGACAGGACTGGCGCTGGCTGAAATTGACGTGCAGGAGATATTTTGTGTAGTCGGCCCTTCGATGGGGGGCATGACAGCATTGGCATGGGTCATCTCTTATCCGCAAACAACACAACATATGATTAATATTTCTGCGGCCGTGGAGGCGGATCCCTTTGCCATTGCGATTCGCTCTGTGCAACGTGAAATTATTTATACCGATCCTGAGTTTATGGATGGAAATTATGCGATAGATGCTGAACCTTTAACGGGCATGATGCTGGCGAGGAAACTTGGTTTGATCAGTTATCGATCAACTTCCGAATGGCGCAATCGATTTGGGCGTAAGGAAGATGGTACGGGCTCAGACATTGAATCCTATTTACAATTTAATGCAGAAAAGTTCTGTCGTGATTTCGATGCTAATTGTTATATTAAACTCTCGCAAACCATGAACTGGTTTTCATTAATGGAAGAGATAAATTCGCCTGTAGATGAATTTGCTGCAAGCAAACTAGAATCGGCCCTGGTTGTTAGCGTAAGTACGGATATTTTATTTCCGCCACATCAACAGAGAGAGCTCACAGAGCTGTTAAAAAAGTCAGGGATTGAGACCACACATCATGAAATAGATTGTCCTCATGGTCATGATGCCTTTCTGATTGATGAAGAGAATTTTTGTCCTGTGGTGAAGGATTATTTAGGATTAATTTCAGGTTAATTTATTCTTCCTGGAAATCGTTTCGCCTTTCACCGCTCCTTTACATTCTTGCAAGTCATTTGATTTTGTAAGCAAGAACCTTGTCATTGTTCATCATGGGCAAAATGATCAGATTTTTCTCCAGGATGACTTCGTGATCGGCCATGCCCTGTTCCAGTTCCAGCAGTAGCGTTGCCTCTCCTGCCTTGTTGATTTGATAGAGTTTGCCAGCCATCCAGTCAGTCACGTAATAGCCATCTTTACCATCACTTTCCACACCATCCAGATTGCCAATAGGAGCCCCACCGAGACTGGTTATAGATTTATCACTAATGGAAATAGATTTTAAATGTCCAGGTACCTCTGTCGCGAAACCTTCTGTCATGACGCCCCAGGCAGCAAGGATCAGATGATCTCCTTCCGTATGCAGGCCGTTGGGGTTTTCAAGCTCAGGAGACTCCAGCCAGATACTGAATTGACCATCACACAAACAGTGAATGCGATTAAGCACCATATCTGTGACAAAAATCTTGCCATCGTTATTAGCCGCCACATCATTTAGGAATTTTGCGTCATCCACTTGATAACTATTACTGATAGCACCTGATGCAATATCAATCGCGACTAGCGTGTCGATATCAGCGACATAAAGCGTGCCTTCATAGATCGCGAGACCTTTAGGAGCATTTAAACCGATGACCCATTTTTTACTTAGTATCGTGCCATCAAGCAGTACCTTCGAAATATAACCATGACCATCTTTCTCGGTGGGGGAGCCGTTTACATTGGAAACAAATAGAACATCATTTGATGGATCATAAATAACAGACTCAGGATTATTAAAGCCCAGGGCTTCCCAGACCAGTTCTAACTGGGCTGTATTGTTTTTAATCGTCTTTTCTTCTACAGCAACTTGTGGTGCCTGGTTCTCTTCCTGGCTATCTTCTGAACAGGCATTGAGGGAAAAGATGGTGAATATTAATAAGCTATAAATAATCTTTTGCATACTATTCTCCGTAAGGTAACGAGGCGGAATAAAACTAGAACTACAAAGAAAATAACTCTTGCAGTTTTTTCCCAGGATCTTCGGCGCTCATGAATGCTTCGCCAACAAGAAAACCATCAACACCATGCTTACGCATGGTTTTAATATCCTCGATAGTGTGTATACCACTTTCAGTAATGACAGTACGATCATGAAAAACATCGGTCAATAAACCGATGGTTGTTTCAATATCGGTTTCAAAGGTGTGTAAGTTACGATTATTGATACCAATTAAAGGTGTACGTAACATTAAGCCACGTTCAAGCTCTTCACGATCATGCACTTCGACAAGGATATCCAGCCCAATTTCCTGGGCAGTCCCAACCAGTTCCTGCATCTGCATGTCAGACAGGGCAGAGACAATAATAAGAATACAATCAGCACCTAAAACCCTGGACTCAAAAATCTGATAAGGGGCAATCATAAAATCCTTTCGTAACACAGGTAATGCGCAGGCGGCTCGTGCAATCTGCATATGTTCATCTGAGCCCTGGAAAAAATCCACATCCGTCAGTACCGACAGACATGTTGCCCCCGCTTCCTCATAAGATCGTGCAATTGATTCAGGATCAAAATTTTCACAAATTATTCCTTTGCTTGGTGAGGCCTTTTTGATTTCTGCAATGATAGCCGCACGGCCTTTGCCAGTTGATCGTTCAATCGCCATATTGAACCCCCGTGTTGGGGGGCAGTCATCAGCCCTGTGCTTTATTTCCTGCAATGGCATTTTTGATTTGCGTTCGCTGATTTCTTCAGCCTTACGCGCTAGGATTTTCTTCAGAATATCAGGCGTATTTTGTATTATGGCTTGTGACATGGTTAAAGGTTATTGATATAAATATTTTCTAGAAGGACTGTGTAAGTTTTACCAGTTCGTTCAGTTTGGCTCTGGCTGATCCATTTTCAATGACCTGCTGCGCAGACGTGATGCCTGAATCCAGTGAATCTTCAATGCCAGCGGTGTAAATGGCCGCGCCAGCATTTAACAATACGATATCCTGAGTGGGGCCACTCTGATTATCAAGAACAGCCTGCATCACCTTAAAACTTTCTTCGACGTTTTCAACGGCTAGGGCACTGATATCAGCGCGTTGCATGCCGAATTGTTCTGGTTCAATTTTATAAGTTTTAATTTCGCCATCCTTCAGTTCGGCAATGTTGGTTGCTGCTGAAATACTGATTTCATCCATGCCATCTTCTGAATGCACGATCATTACCTGTTCACTGCCAAGATTTTTCAGAACATTCGCTAATGTTTCCAGCCAGTCATGACTAAACACACCTATCACCTGACGTTTTGCACCAGCAGGATTGGTCAGCGGGCCGAGCACATTGAACACAGTCCGCACGCCAAGCTCTTTACGTGGGCCTAAGGCATGCTTCATGGCACTGTGATGCATGGGGGCAAACATGAAGCCTATACCAATCTCTTCAACACATTGCGCGACCTGTTCCGGTGTAAGTTCAAGTTTCACACCGGCAGCTTCTAATACATCGGCACTACCTGATTTACTGGAGATAGAACGATTCCCATGCTTGGCCACATAGCCTCCTGCTGCGGCAACCACAAATGCGGCTGTGGTAGAAATATTGAATGTGTTGTGTCCATCACCTCCCGTACCACAGGTGTCAATTAAATTATCATGACTGATATGCACACGACTGGCTAGCTCGCGCATGACATTAGCGGCGGCGGTGATCTCATCAACCGTCTCGCCTTTACTGCGTAGCCCAACCAGGAAACCTGCGATCTGGGCATCAGTACATTCGCCTGTCATGATGTTTTGCATGACGTCGCGCATCTCATCCTTACTGAGATCAGTTTTATCAATCACTGTCTTTATCGCATCTTGAATATCCATGGGTTTAATTAACTATTATTAATCTCCAGGAAATTCTTCAGCAATTCATGACCATAGGAAGTCATGATCGATTCCGGATGGAACTGTACGCCTGAGATGGTATATTCCTTATGTCTCACGCCCATGATCTCATCGACTTCACCTTTCTCGGTTTGAGTCCAGGCCGTCACTTCTAAACAATCAGGCAAGGTTTCCTGTTCGATCACCAATGAGTGATAACGTGTCGCGGTGAATGGATTTTCCAGACCAGCAAACACATCATTACTATTATGGTAAATCTCAGAGGTTTTTCCGTGCATAATTTCCTTTGCATGAACAATCCTGCCGCCGAAGGCCTGGCCAATACCCTGGTGTCCCAGACAAACACCAAGCAAGGGTAGTTTAGCTTTGAAGTGTGCGATCAAATCGAGAGAGATACCGGCTTCATTGGGTGTGCATGGGCCAGGTGAAACAACAATGCGTTCAGGGGCCAGTGCTTCAATCTCGGCAATGCTTATCTTGTCGTTACGATAGACGAGTATCTCTTCTCCCAGTTCACCAAAATATTGAACCAGGTTGTAGGTAAAAGAATCGTAGTTGTCTATCATCAATAACATAATGGATACGTCTATTTAATTATCATTAGTCCGACTTGATTCAGTTTACTTAACCCAAGTTATTTAACTAAGGCCTTTTTCGGCCATGGCCACTGCCCTGAAAATAGCACGACCTTTATTCATTGTTTCGTTCCATTCATTCTCAGGGATAGAATCTGCTACGATGCCTGCGCCAGCCTGTATATGCAATGTATCATCTTTAATCACAGCCGTGCGGATGGCAATGGCGGTATCCATATTGCCATTCCATGACAGGTAGCCAACGGCACCGGCATAAATGCCACGTTTCACGGGTTCCAGTTCGTCTATGATTTCCATGGCTCTGATCTTCGGTGCCCCTGAGACAGTGCCAGCAGGGAAAGTTGCTCGGAAAACATCAATGGCAGTTTGCCCATCTTTGAGTGTGCCAACCACATTGGAAACGATATGCATCACATGTGAATAACGCTCAACAATCATCTTATCTGTGACCTTGACGCTGCCCATCTCAGCAACGCGTCCGGTGTCGTTACGACCCAGATCGATCAACATGAGATGTTCTGCCAGTTCTTTTGGATCAGCCAGTAGCTCTTCTTCCAGCGCCAGATCTTCTTCTGCATCGGCACCTCGTGGACGGGTGCCTGCTATTGGCCGAACGGTAACTTCATTATCTTCCAGACGGACCAGAATTTCAGGCGAAGAGCCAACGATATGAAAATCTTTTAAATTCAGATAAAACATATACGGTGAAGGATTCAGACAGCGCAGGGCACGATATAAGTCAATCGGTGGTGCATTAAATGGGATCGACAGGCGTTGTGAAAGTACTACCTGCATGGCATCGCCTTCGACAATATACTCTTTGATTCGGTCAACACCTTGCTGATACTTTTCCTGGGTGAATCCAGAGACAAAATCTTTTTCGTCGACGCGTCGTTTATTTTTGTGAGGATTATCAACCAGGGCAACGGTTAATTTTTTTGCCAGTGCATCAAGTTGTTTTTGTGCCTTATCATAAGCATCGCTCTGTTGCGGGTCTGCATGAACGATAATGTGTAGCTTGCCACTGAGGTTATCGAACACCACCAGTTGTTCTGAAACCATGAGTAAAATATCCGGGCATTTAAGAGGGTCATCCTTATCACAAACATCCAGACGTGTTTCAATATAGCGAACACAGTCATAGCCAAAGTAACCGACCAAACCACCTGAAAATCTCGGCATGCCGACAATCTCAGGAACACGAAATTGCTGATGGTATGATTCAACTGCTTGCAATGGATCTTCGACAATGACTTCTTTGATAATTTTTCCGTCTTCTTCAATCGATAGTTGATGACCAGAGACGCGGAGAATGGTGCTGGAACCCAGACCAATAATGGAATAACGTCCCCATTTTTCACCACCCTGGACTGATTCGAACAAATAGGAATAGGGTTCGTCGGCCAGTTTCTTGTAGGCGCTCAAGGGTGTGTCCATATCTGCGAGTACTTCTCGCATCAGCGGGATTCTGTTGTAATTGCCTTCAGCAAGTTGCTTGAATTGTTCTGGTGTCATTTAAGCTGCTACCTGAAAAATATTCACCAGATCTGCCAGTGAATCGACCACATAGTCGGGCTTAGCCAGGCGAATATCCTGACCGAGATTATACCCATAGCTGACACATAAAACCTGGAATCCAGCGGCGCGTGCGGCACTGACATCGTTAATTGAATCCCCAACCATTAATGACTGGGTCGGACTAACATTAAAATATTCAGCAGCATGCAGTAGTGGCAGGGGATCAGGTTTTTTCTTTGCTAAAGTATCGCCGCTGATGATAATGCCAAATACATCCTGGATTTTTAAGGTTTCAAGAATTGTATTTGTGAATTGGCTTAGTTTATTGGTGACACAGCCAAGTTTAAAATTATTGCTTGTCAGATATTCAAGTCCTTCTCTGACGCCAGCATATAATTGGCTATGCTTACAGGCGTTTTCTCTATAGCTGTCTATGAATATTAGCAGGGCTTTCTCAAAAAGTGATGCTTTCGGCTCTTTATTAAAATCATTCGTCACCAAATTATTGCTCAGGCCACGTTTGACCAGTTGCTCAATACCGTTACCGACCCATTCCCTGACCTTTGTTTCCCCCGCTTCAGGCAGGGAAAGCTCTCGTAACATATTATCCAGACAATAAGTAAGGTCAGGCACTGTATCGACCAAGGTACCGTCCAGATCCAGCAATACCATTTCAGGATGATTTAAAGACATGAGAGAAAAGACCGAATGGACTTAGGCCTGGCCTATTTATTGCGCCAGTTCGTTGCGCATAGCATCGATTGTTGTTTGATAATCGTCACTGCCAAAGATAGCAGAACCTGCGACGAAGGTATCAGCTCCGGCTTCGGCAATCTCCCGGATATTATCTACCTTGACGCCACCATCGATTTCAAGACGAATGTCGTGTCCACTGTCATCAATGATTTGACGGGCCTGTCTTAGTTTATCCAAAGCGGAAGGGATAAATGACTGACCACCAAAGCCAGGATTGACTGACATGAGCAACAGCATATCTACCTTATCAATAACATGGCTGAGAATATCCAGAGGTGTCGCCGGGTTGAATACGAGTCCTGATTTGCAGCCGTTGTCGCGGATCAGTTGTAAGCTTCTATCCACATGTTCGCTGGCTTCCGGATGAAAAGTGATGTAGCTGGCACCTGCCATGGCAAAATCAGGAATGATTCTGTCAACCGGTTTGATCATCAAGTGCACATCCAGCGGTGCTTCAATACCGTAATCACGCAAGGCCTTAACGACCACCGGCCCGAAAGTCAGATTGGGGACATAGTGATTATCCATCACATCAACATGGACAAAATCTGCGCCCGCAGCCAGTACCCTGGCAGTGTCATCACCCAAGCGGGCCATGTCTGCTGACAATATTGAAGGGGCAATGATGTAATCAGTCATACATTGGTTATATCTATTGTAAAACGCCGCAACTCTACCCGATCATGCCAATGATAGCTATTCGTGTCAGTGGTTTAGGTCGCGGACTCAGAGTAGGAACTTCGGGCATGAATCCATTAGACTAGCATGGTGATGCGGACAGACATTTACATTTTTATACTGGCTTTCATGTTCAATGGTCAGCTTGCCGCGGAAGATATCAAAGAGCTGAGTCGGGAGCAGCAAATTGCCGACAAATTAACTTTGACTGCGGATGTCGATGAAATTATCAGTTTAAAGGCACCTGGCGGACGTTTTATTGGTCTCTATAAAAGGGCCAGAGCTCGCGAAATCAGCGAAACAAAATCTGGGGAAATTAACGGTGTTGTGATTCTGGTGCATGGCATGGGAGCCCACCCAGACTGGCCAGATGTGATTTCACCATTACGAACACGATTAACAGAATTCGGCTGGTCAACGCTTTCTATTCAGATGCCGATCCTGTCTCCGGAAGAGCCCATCTCTGAATATGGCAAGACACTAAGGCTTGCAAATGGCCGAATACAGGCGGCAGTTGATTATCTCCATACCTGGGAGATTGAGACGATTATTCTGCTTGGTTACAGTTTCGGGGCATCACAAGCTGCGAATTATCTGGCGAGCAATAAATCTGAGGGAATTAAGGCATTTGTCTCTGTGAGTATGTTGGCGCAAAAATTTATCAAGCCGGGACTGGACGTATACAAATTTATTGCCGGGATACCTGTTCCTATACTCGATATCTATGGAGAGGATGATCTGCAAGATGTCAGACGAGGGATTGACGATCGTCGTCTGGCAGCAAGTAAAAATGGAAATACTGGATTTCAACAAATCGAGCTGCAAAATGCAGGACATCATTATCTTGGGCTTGAAGATGTGTTGGTAGAGCAGATTCAGGCTTGGTTACAGAACATTGTGTTAGTCATTGACGAAACTACTGAAATCTCTGAAATTTCACCTGAAATCTTGCATGAAAGGCAATAGACTGGTGATAACAAGCGGTTAATTAGCTGCGCTAGCAGAAGAAGGGGGGGTGCTCAGTGAATCAGGAAGTTGATACGGTTCATGTTCCGGATAAGGAAGAACGTACTTGGGGCATGTTTTGTCACCTGATCGTTTTTACAGGCTTTATTATTCCATTCGCTAGCATTATCGGTCCGCTGGTCATCTGGATGGTTAAAAGGGACGAAATGCCCTTTGTTGATGATCAGGGCAAAGAATCCCTGAATTTTCAGATCACCATGATGCTTGCAACGATCGTCTCTGCACTATTGATGTTTGTATTGATTGGCTTTGTACTCATTTTCGTCGTTTTAATTTTTCAATTTATTGTTGTCATCATTGCTTCAATTAAGGCATATGAAGGGGTGTATTACCGATATCCCCTGAGCATCAGATTAATTAAATAAATGGTTTATTAACTAATCATGATCGTTATTTAAGGATTATTGAGGAGAAGAGATTATGGATTTAGGAACAATTTTAGCGATTTTCGTAGTGGTGTTATTGTTGGTTACTATTCGTAAAATGGTCAATATTGTTGATCAAGGTTACGAATATACGGTCGAGCGTTTTGGAAAATATACCAGAACATTAAGACCAGGCTTAGGGATTATTGTGCCTTTCATCGATACGATCG
>Ga0209988_10000314_pt1 | contig 29357 bp, 24 predicted proteins | sample N075metaG_FD_183115 | JGI IMG/M metagenome (GOLD analysis project Ga0209988, IMG submission 183115) | Deep subsurface microbial communities from Kermadec Trench to uncover new lineages of life (NeLLi) - N075 metaG (SPAdes) (version 2) | ecosystem: Environmental > Aquatic > Marine > Ocean trench... | reverse complement strand
TGACAGGCATGCAGACGCGATGCAGATTCCGCGCAGCGCGATCGTCGTGGAAGCCGGCCAGTCAACAATTTATGTCATCGCAGACAACGTCGCCGAGCGCAGAGTTATTCGCACGGGATACGCCGAGGGCGGGCAGATAGAGGTGCTGGAGGGTCTCAACGAAACCGAGGCGTTTGTCATTGTCGGGCAGACCAATCTCAAGGACGGCTCGAAGGTATCGGTCATCAATGCTGCTGAAGCCGGTGAGGCGACGGTCAGCAACGACACGTCGTCGGGATAACCCGGACCAGGACAATACGATGCGCCGCCTGATCGAAATTGCAACGGAACGCCGTGTCACGATCGTGATGTTCACTGTCGCCATCGTACTGTTTGGCATGGTTTCCCTGACTCGCCTGAAAGTGAATCTACTGCCGGATATTTCGTATCCGACAGTAACCATTCGCACCGAACTCACCGGCGCAGCTCCCATTGAAGTAGAAAACCTTCTCACTAAACCTATCGAGGAGGCAGTCGGCGTAATTCGCAATGTCCGCCTGGTCCGTTCCATATCGCGATCAGGCCAGTCCGACGTCACGCTGGAGTTCGTGTGGGGTACGGACATGGACATCGCGGGTGTCGACGTGCGCGAAAAAGTGGACATCATCGAACTGCCACTCGAGGCAAGACGGCCGCTTTTGTTGCGATTCGACCCATCGTCAGAGCCGATCATGCGTCTTGGTTTATTGCGCAAAGATGAAGCCGAAACGCTTGCAGACACCGGATCTGTGGCGGCCAGCCTCAAGGAATTACGCCGCCTTGCCGAAGACCGCATCAAGAACGACCTGGAAGCCGAAGAAGGCACTGCCGCGGTCAAGGTAAGCGGGGGCCTCGAAGATGAAATTCAAATCCATGTAGATCAGCAGAAATTGTCGCAACTCGGCATCAGTATTCAGCAGATCGCGCAGAGAATTCGTGCAGAAAACGTCAACCTTTCGGCTGGGCGACTGGAAGAAGGGTCACAGCGATACCTGGTTCGCACAATTAACGAATTTCAGACAGTCGAGGAATTCGCTGACGCGATTGTCGCGAACGTTGCTGACAGGCCTGTTTACCTGCGCGACGTTGCAACGGTAACGCGTGGATACAAGGAGCGCGAAGCGATCACGCGCGTCAACGGACGGGAGTCGGTTGAGCTTGCGATCTACAAAGAAGGTGATGCGAATACAGTACAGGTGGCCAGGCGCGTAGACCGCCGTCTCGAGGCTATTCGGGAATCGCTGCCGGATGATCTCGAGCTCATCAAAATCTATGACCAGTCAAAATTCATATCCGCAGCCATTCAGCAAGTCACCTCTGCAGCCGTAATCGGCGGATTGCTGGCGATTATGGTGCTCTACGGATTCCTCGCGGATTCTCGCGCCACAAGCATCATTGCGGTCGCAATCCCGGTGTCGGTCATCGGTACTTTCCTGCTGATGTACGCGAACGATATATCGCTCAACATCATGTCCCTCGGTGGGGTCGCGCTGGCCGTCGGCATGCTGGTGGACAACGCCATTGTCGTGCTCGAGAACATCGTTCGCAAGAGGGAACAAGGGCAGGGAATCCTTGAAGCCGCTCGCAATGGTACTACCGAGGTATCTGCGGCGGTCATAGCGTCGACCCTGACGACGATCGCCGTGTTCTTTCCGATGGTCTTCATCAGTGGTGTCGCGGGCCAGCTATTTCGGGATCAGGCATTGACCGTTACCTTTGCGCTTATGTTCTCACTGATCGTTGCACTCACACTTATCCCGATGCTGGCCGCGCTCGGCACCGGATCACGCTACCAGGAAGCAGGCGAAGACTCGCCGCCGAATCGATTCACGCGAGGTGTCGCCTTCGTTGTGCGCATGTTCGGCTTCCTCTTTATCGGCGTGAAGTGGCTCTGCTGGATCATCCTCTGGGTTCCCGGCTGGCTGTTACGACGCCTGCACACATTTGTCGCGCAGGGTTATGAACCCGTCCTGCGCTGGTCTCTGGGCCACCGCGCGGCTGTTGTCGGCAGCGCCGCAGCAATCTTTGTTGCGACGATGATGCTGATTCCACGACTCGGAACAGAACTTATTCCGCAACTCTCGCAGGGCGAGTTTAATGTCGACCTGCGGCTGCCGCCCGGATCTCCTCTCATTGAGACAGACCGGGCTATCCAGGCTGCGCATGATGCGACGCGCGACATAGCCGTTGTGGACCTGACTTACTCAGTGGCCGGTACCGGAAATCGACTCGATGCCAACCCGGTCGACGCAGGAGAAAATACCGGCACGCTGAGTATTACTTTGAAACCGGGCGCCGGTCGCGCAGAGGAAGCTGCCGCGATGGATGCGATGCGCAAACAGCTGGCCCTGCTGCCTGGTGTGCAATACGAGTTCAGCCGCCCGTCGCTGATGACATTCGCGAGTCCACTGCAAATCGAGATTTCCGGATTCGACCTGGCTGACCTTGAATTGGCAAACCAGGTGCTCGTCAGCAAGATGCAGTCCTCGGGCCGCTTTGCTGATATCAAGACGACCATAGAACCCGGCAATCCGGAAATTCAGATCGTCTTCGATCAGGAACGCGTAGCGACGCTCGGACTCTCCGTACGGGACATCGCCGATCGCATCGTAGCGAACGTTCGCGGCGAACTTGCGACCCGCTATACCTGGCGCGACAGGAAAATCGATGTAATGGTCCGTAGTGTTGACAGAAGTGATGCCAGTATCGCCGAAATCCGCAACTTGATTGTGAATCCCACTGCAGAGCGCCCGGTCACGCTGGAGGCAGTTGCTGAAATCACGATTGCACGCGGTCCGGCCGAGATAAGACGGGTCGCACAGGAGCGCGTTGCGATAATTTCCGCGAATCTCGCATACGGAGATCTCGGTGCGGCGGTTGCCGAGGCTAACGCTATTATCGCCAGCACGCCGATGCCGCCAGGCATAACTGCCATGGTCTCCGGGCAGAACGAGGAAATGCAAGACTCGTTCCGCTCGATGAAATTCGCGCTCGCGTTGGCGATTTTCCTGGTCTACCTCGTAATGGCTTCGCAGTTCGAATCGCTGATACACCCGTTGGTGATCCTGTTTACGATTCCACTCGCGCTGGTTGGTGCGGTGCTCGCGCTTTTCCTGACCGGGACCACCGTCAATGTCGTCGCCTTCGTCGGCGTCATCATGCTTGCGGGCATCGTCGTCAACAACGCGATTATTCTCGTCGACCTGATCAATCAATTGCAGGCGCAGGGCATTGAGAAAACTTCGGCCATTATGGAAGCCGGGCGGACGCGGCTCCGACCGATTCTGATGACGACTCTGACAACCGCGCTTGGGCTCACGCCGATGGCAATCGGATTCGGCGAGGGTTCCGAGGTTCGTACACCGATGGCAATAACGGTAATCGGCGGTCTGCTGGTCTCCACGCTGCTGACTCTTATTGTGATACCGGTCGTCTACTCGCTACTGGACCGCAAAAAGTGGGCAAAAGCCGCTCAGACTGGCAGTGCACTGCCGCAACCGACGGCAAGCTAGCTCAATAATGAAACACACTGAGATTGCACTTCGGCGCCCGGTCACGACCACTGTCATCTTCGTTGCGCTCGCACTCATCGGCCTGATTGCAACACGGCTATTGCCACTGGAGAAATTTCCGGATATCGAGTTTCCGGGGATCTTCATCCAGATTCCTTATGCAGGATCAACACCGGAGGAAGTCGAACGCCTGATCAGCCGCCCGGTCGAGGAGGCGCTGGCGACCTTGTCCGGTGTCGAAAGAATGTATTCGTCATCCACCGAGAACATGTCGGAGATATTTCTGCAGTTCGACTGGGATCAGAGCATGGGCGCCAAAGGTATTGAAGCTCGCGCCAAGGTAGACGGCATCCGCCACGAACTCCCTGCAGACGTCCGGCGAATTTTCATTTTCACCGGTTCGCTCGGCGATCAGCCCGTGCTGCAGCTTCGAATTTCCAGTGAACGCGACTTATCCGACAGCTACGAACTCCTCGACCGTCTGCTCAAGCGGCGCATCGAAAGAATCGAGGGCGTCTCTCAAGTGGAACTGCACGGCGTGGACCCGCGTGAAATTCGTATCCTGCTGAATTCCGATCGGCTGTCAGCTCATGGCATCGACATCAATGCACTTCGTCAGCTCCTCGAGAACAGCAATTTCGCCGTCAGCGCCGGGCGGATTACCGACGGTGGTCAACGATTCAGTGTCCGGCCAAGAGGCGAATTTCAATCGATCGAAGATATTAAAGACATCGTCATCGACAAAAACACGCTGCGGCTGCGTGACGTTGCGGACGTCGAATTACGCAGCCCCGACAGGGATTACGGGCGCCGGCTGGACGGTTCCTACGCGATCGGCGTCGCCATCAGCAAATCGACCGGCTCCAATATGGTCGACGTGACCGATCGCGTGATGGCGGAAGTGGCAAAGATCAGTCGGCTGCCGCAGATGCAGGGGATCAATATTTTCGAGCTCGATAATCAGGGCGACAGCGTTCGCCGGTCACTCAGCGACCTGCTCAAAGCCGGTGGAATCGGTGCTTTGCTGGCACTCGTCGTGCTGTACCTGTTTCTGCGGCACGTTCCGACCACGTTGATCGTGACGGCCTGCGTTCCGTTTTCGCTACTGATTACCCTGGGCGCCCTTTACTTCTTCGGCCTGAGTCTGAACATGTTGACGATGATGGGGCTGATGCTCGCGGTCGGCATGCTGGTCGATAACGCAGTCGTCGTCACGGAAAGCGTGTTCCGGCACCGCACGATGGATCCGTCAAATCCGCACAAAGCGACACTTGCAGGCGTAAAGGAAGTCGGCATGGCGGTAATCGCCGGCACATTTACCACAATTATTGTCTTTGTGCCGATTATGTTCGGCGCGAAGACAGATATCTCGGTCTTCATGACGCATGTCGGCATTACCATCATCGTCGCACTGCTGGCATCGCTGCTCATTGCGCAGACACTGGTGCCAATGCTTGCGGTGCGGGTACCACCTCCACCAATACCGAAGGAAGGTGCGCTCATCTCGCGGCTGACGAATCGTTATGTCGCGAGTCTCGGCTGGATCCTGACTCGACCGTGGAAGACGTTCGGCGGCGTGATTCTCATCTGTTTGATCGGCATATCGCCACTGCTGCTTGATCTCATCAAGTTCGATGCTTTCCCGCAAGATGCAGGTCGGCGTCTCTATATGCCGCTGCATATAGAAGGGCAACATCCGCTGGAACGCGTCGAAGCGGCTGTTATTACGATCGAAGACTACCTGCTCGATCACAAGGAAGAGTTCGATATTCGATCCGTGTACAGCTACTACGAGGGAGACGAGGCCATCGCAACAATTCTGCTGACGGAAGAAGAGGAAGCGACATTATCGACGACGGAAGTCATCGAAAGAATCGAAGCAAACCTTCCGGTAATCGCGATCGGCAAACCCAGCTTCCAGTTCGAGCAGCAAGGCGGCGGAGATGGCTTCAGCCTGCAGATTTCGGGGGACTCAACGGCGATCCTGAACGAAATCGGCGTGAATGTTGCGCGGTCACTTGCTTCGGTGAGCGGCCTGGAGGACGTACGCTCGGATGCTGAAATGGGTCAGCGAGAGATTCAGGTCAGCATAGACAGGGTACGTGCGGCAGCCATCGGACTGACAACCAGGGAAATCGCTGATGCCATTGGCATCGCCATGCGCGGCCAGAACTTGCGAGAGTTTCGTGGAGAACTGGGAGAGGTCGCAGTTCGACTGGCGTTCCGTGAAAGTGACAAACAGAGCATTGATCAATTGGCCGACCTGCCGCTTTACACGCCAGACGGACGCCGCATTACATTGGGCACAGTGGCCAGTTTCCGCATCGCGACGTCACCGGCCACGATTCAGCGAACTGATCGCCAGACGGCCGTGATCCTGTCCGCCAATCTCACAGACGACGAGAGCCTGGAAACCGTGCGCCCAAGGGTTGAAGCATTAATGGAAGAATTCGATCTTCCGCCTGGCTACAGCTGGAAATTCGGCCGCGGCTTCGACCGGCAGGACGAAACACAGCAAATGATGGCGACCAATATTATCCTCGGCATTGCCTGCATATTCCTGGTCATGGCCGCCCTGTTTGAGTCTTTGTTGTTGCCGTTCTCGATCATCCTCGGTTCGATTGTGTTTTCCGTTTTCGGCGTGTTCCTGTTATTCGCAGCTACAGGCACCACGTTTTCGTTTATGGCCTCTATCGGCATCATGATTCTGATCGGTGTCGTCGTTAACAACGGCATCGTTCTCGTTGATCACATCAACAACCTTCGCCAGGAAGGATTACCGCGCAATGAGGCAATTGTCGAGGCAGGACGGGATCGATTGCGGCCGATCCTGATGACGGTCGCCACTACCATTGTTGGGCTTGCGCCCCTTGCAATCAGTACCACCCAGATCGGCGGCGACGGCCCTCCCTACTTCCCCATGGCGCGCGCCATCATCGGCGGGCTCGCATTCTCGACGGTCGTATCGCTGCTGGTCGTACCCGCTTTTTATGCCTATTTCGACACCCTTGCGGCCTGGGGCAGGAAGGTCATGCGCACCGCCAGGAGTCAGGGTTCCGCCGGATTCGCGCTGCCGGACTAGGGACGGGCGGAACTACACCGCTTTTACAGGGACCCGGCTTTTAGTTTTCCTCTTGCTCGCAGCGCTATCACCATTTGGGCCTCCTATTTCGGTGATCATGAGCTGGCTATCAAGATATACCATGAATTATTTGAGGCAGGAGAGTTCTTGATTTATGCAATCTGGCGGCCTATTCACAAAGAGATGCGCCGTCTGCCCGGCTTCAAGGATCTTGTGCAGAACGTTGGGCTGGTGGATTACTGGCGCAGTACCGGGGACTGGGGCGACTTCTGTAAACCGATTGGCGACGATGATTTCGAGTGTGAGCGGCCCTCTAAATTGATTCTCTAAATGTCCACTTTTAGCTGACTCCCGTCTGTCATGATATTGTTTTTCCGGACGTTTGACTGAGTGTCATATGGGCAAAAGCAGCCTGTTTGATTTTAGTTGCCAAAAATACTTGTCGAACGTCTGCTTGGCCTGATAGCTGCCGTTGAGCTGCTAGAGTCTTGAACGGCGGGAAGCGAGCCGAAGCTGACATTTGCTAAATCCCCTAAATCGGGGCGATTTCGGCCCCAACCAGGTAAAATCCAGCAGCAAATATCCACGGAGCTGGTATGTCTTTCCTGGGGGAGAAGAAAAGGCCAAAGTCTTTCAGGTCGCCGCTGTCTATGCGGTCGTGGCTTGGTTGCTGATCCAAATTAATGTCTGACCACGACTCGTGAAGAAAGCTGCCTGGCAATCGGACGCACTCGTCAAAACTTCTGCCTGATCGCCCTTCAAGCATTAAGTGTATATACCGATTGCCTGCAAGGGCTGCCACCGTAGAATGTTAGTTGGCAATTGAAAGATATGCAGACACCGGGACCAAGCATGAAAATCACGCGTGCATCATCACTACTGTCAGCAATGACACTGTTTGTGCTTGCAGCCTGTGTTCCACAAACCGAAGTCATCAAGCTCTATGATAATTCCGACAGGGTCAGTCAGAAATATGAGCGACTGCTGGTGGTCAGCGTGGTCGGTGACATCGGCACGAGGCGCCGCCTGGAAGAACTCATTTCCGGGCACCTGGAAGCCGCGAACGTTGCCGCGATAGCCGCCTATACGGAAACCGGCCTGAGGACGGAAATGCTGCAGGACGAAATTGATGCAGCCGCCAGACATACCGATGCCGACGCGATTCTGATCACACATATAGTCAGCGTGGATACGCGCGTCGATGTAGATCCGGGGCGGACCCATATCTTCTCGGAGTGCCGTGGCGGCGATCCAATAGATTTCTTTCTGTACGACTACCGTGAGCTAAAGGTACCCGACTCCGTGAAAATTGCGCATACCGTGGTTGCCGTAAGCAGTCTTTATGATGCCAGCGATGGCGAACGATTGTGGACGATTCAATCGACCTGTTTTGAAAAAGCCAGCATGGATGAGGTTTTGCAGGAAGAAGCAAAAGCTATTGTGAGGCAGTTACAGATCGATAACCTGATCGGCTGATTTCCCCCCTGGCAGGCTACTGGAGTGATTGCCGCTGTGCGTTTGTGCGTACGTCCCAGCAAGGAGCCGGCGAATCGATTCTGATCAGCTCGTCGTTCCTTCGCCGCCAGATTTTTCTGGCGGCACTCACTACCAGCAATAGCAACAGGATACTGATCGTCCAGGTATCCGCAGCACCGCCGCCGCCGTGGCCGTGGCTAACGGCAACCGGAATTTCGTCAATGGGCGCGTCCCTGTTGAAATCTTCCAGGGGCAGGAAACTCAACGCCGATGTGTCATCCGGCCCGAAGCTGGCCAGGAAGGAGCTGTCGGCGGCATCGAACAATTCGATCAGAAGATCGTAATTGCCTGTCGGATAGCCGGACATAAGCTCCGTAACCAGTACATACTCGTCCGTGCCGCTTGCACCATAGATCCAGAAATCTTCGGTAACGCCGTATTCATTCCATGGACCGAAATCCAGGCTCAGGTAGACGACGGCATAGACCTCTGCCGCAGAGTAAATCGTATCAGCATCGAACAGCAAATCGATGCCGTAGAAGTAACCGTCCCTGTCATCGTCGTTGAATAGCTGCACGTCAGCATCGTAGAACCAGAAGTCAAGACTGGCACTTTGGGTGGATTGTGATCCGGAACCCAATTTCGATAATCCGCCCCTCGCAGTCGGTTTGCCGCGCGCTCCCGATGTCGCCAGCGCATCGTACTCGTCAACCGATTCGCTGCTGAAAGTTGGATTGTCACGACCGCCTTTAGCGATATGACGGGAGATTGATGAACGAACACTGTCCGTCGCATCCGGAGCCGCCTGGCTGATGCCGGCGACTGTAAACACCAGCATGCCGGCGACGAACAACGCCGTGGTATGTAGTCGGGTACTGGCACCTGCAATTGATGTAGACATCCTGATTCCCTCTAACGCACAATGATCTTGCTTACTGCCATTAAATATCAGTGACGATGAATCGGAGCTGAACTGACGATCAGGTTTTCTGAACCACGGCTGAACCAGACTTTTGACATCGCGTCCCTCCCCAGACGACCACTACGGCACCGCTGTCGCCTTCCTTCTGTTTGGCATTGTCTCGGGGCTCGCGCTCGATCTCTGTGCGAAGTGGTTGCTCGCCGACTACTCTCTTTCCCAGTTCGTATTTTTGCGCTGCATTTTCGGTCTCTTGTTTTTCCTCGTTACCGCTCGCTTTTACGGCGGGCTTGGAAGCCTGCGAACCAGTCGCTGGGCGTGGCACTTGCTCCGCACGGTACTCGCAACAGGTGCGATGTTCGGGTTCTTTTACGGCCTGTCGCGTATGCCGCTGGTCAATGCATTGACGATCGCATTCACGGCACCGCTTTTCGTCACCGGATTGTCGGTGCCGTTCCTCGGCGAGCATGTCGGCTGGCGGCGCTGGCTTGCTGTAGTTGTCGGCTTTGTCGGCGTCCTGATAGTGTTGCGCCCGGGCCAGGGGATGTTTACGCCGGCCGCCATTGGATTGATCATTGCGGCACTGTGTTATGCAGGCCTCGCGATTACGGCGCGCAAGCTTGCAGCAACAGAGAGCAGCCTCTCACTGGCAGCCTACGTGGTAACCGGGCCGTTGCTTGTTTCAGCGACTTTGCTCCCGGGCAATTTCACGGCACCCACCGCCGGCGGTTGGTTTTTCTTTGTGCTGGCGGGACTATGTTCTGCCATGGCCTGGATTGGCATCGTTGGCGGCTACCGGCGCGCGCCTCCCGCGATGCTTGCCCCTTTCGAATACACCGCACTTATCGGGGCTGCCACGGCCGGCTACCTGATCTGGGACGAAGTGCCTGATGTATGGGTAATCACCGGTGGCCTGGTGATCATCGCCAGCGGCTTGTTTATCGTGTACCGGGAAATCGGCAACGTATTGTCCATCCATTATGTGCGCGTGGTCACGGCAAGCGTTGCAGCAGCGCTCACCCGAAAATTACGCAGGCAAAGCAAATCGTAAAAGTCGGAATCTGATCTGACTGTCGGAGCCCGCCCCAGCGGGCGATAACAATGTTTCCAGCGCATTTATTTACCTGAGCGTCCCGATATTAATTGTCTTCAGGCCTTCGCACATTCTTTTTATGAGACAGCAGTAATCCAGCACTTTTTTTCAACTAGTCGACCCGGGGACGCGTCAGCACAGGCAAGTAGACCCCGGTGAAGATGGCGAATGTCACGATCCAGCCCAGAGCAGACAGATCAATCATTTCAAGATACAGGCCCGGGCTTAGTGGGCTCAGTACCCGGGCGATCACAGCGGCATTCAAGATGGCATAAGAAATTACGATAAGCCACGGCGCATGGAGTGAACGCCCGGTGTGCGCCAGTGCAACCCGGCTGGTCACGGCCAGGATCATGTTGCCGATCGCGCCCATGGTTAGAGCATGCAATGCTGCAGTGGCAGGTAAGATGAGACCAAAGGCGGCCAGCGCCGTCAGGCCGTAACCCACCGGCAGCCATAGATAGGCCACGTGCAGCACGAACAACAGTGGTTCCGAAGTCGTCGCCAGTCCGCACCAGCGGGCAAGACGGACAGCATGGGAAATCGCCGCAACCATCGCGAGGATTCCGGTAATCGGACCGAAAGGAGCAAACTGACGGACACACCGGTGGCAATGGTTGCCACCACGGTAATCCCATCGGTCAGTGGATGGTTTTCAGGCAGCCGCTCATGTCCCCGGGCGCGCAACCAGTTGGCCGTGAAATTCGGAATTATCCGCCCGCCAATGACCGTAATCATGAGCAATATAAGGTGAATCAATAAGTACAGAGCCAGGTGGTCCATGCCGAGCAGGAGTCGCAGGGCACCCAGGTGATACAACAGATTCAGAAGCGCCAGAACCAGGGTTATTCCCACAATGGGATAATTACGGCGACTGCTGCCTCCCACCACCTCCCGTGCTACCAATAAGAACAGCAGGAAAGGGAAAATCGTGTCGAGGGACGCAACCAGCCAGTAAGGCAGCCGCGTCGCGGCCATCATAACCAGGCGCCCAAGTAACCAGGAGAAAACCAGAACGCCAAGCAACTTTCCCTGTAGCGGTGGACGGTCCGTCCAGGTAGCCACCGCCGTCAATACGAAACCCGCCATGCTAAATCCGACCACCATTTCGTGATCATGCCAGTACAGCATGGTTGCGGGGACCGCGGCAGGGCCGGTCCCGTGCAACGCCATCAGCCAGATTGACATCACGACGATGGCAAAAAGACCATTCATAGAGGAAGAACGGTCGGAATGCGTAACTCATAAATGGGTGGGTCTTGAGCATACCGTCAAGTGAACTTTTGACACCCCTTAATTCCTGCTATTGACGATCAGTTATGGGGGCTGACCGCATGCGACGCATCGCTTTTCATCCTACTACCTCCGGCGAGATCGGCCTCCGCGGCTATAAAGCCGAAGGCAGCCCAGCTGCTGCTCGCAAGCAGTGCTTCGAGGTGCTGCGTCGCCTTTTCATCTTCGCCGTTGTAGTAGTACCAGTTGGCCAGGCCGTAAGCAGCCGAAGCGCCACTTGGCGTATCTTCGTTCTCACCGATCAGTTCCTGCACGGTCATACCGCCTTTGTAAAACAGGCAGAGCTTGTGATAGGAAAAATTCTCGATGACATTCATATCCGCCGTAATGACATCAAGAACCTTTACCGCACCTTCCTCGTCGCCCATGCGCCGCTTGATCATGTAAAGCCAGTGCGTGGTTGAAACCCGGTTGTCATCGTTGCGCCCGGCGTTGAAGCCATTCTGGTAGGCCCGGAATGCATTCTCCCACTCTTGTTTCAGGTAATAGGCAAGGCCCAAGTGGTACCAGATGTTGCCGTGGCGGCTGCTTACGGGAATATTTTGCTCGTTCGGCTGCCCGTCAGGTTCAGTTTCATTTTGCTTGCCCTCGATCAGCATTGCAGCCTGTTCGAGATCGGCGATGGCGCGGTCGAATTCGCGAATCGAGATATAGCGATGCCCCCGGTGCCGATACATGCGATCATCCTGCGGAAATTTTTCGATTCCTTCGGAGAAGATTTCGATTGCACCCCGAAAATCGCCGGTGTAAGCAGTACGTCTTCCATACCAGATGATGGTATCGGCATCGCCCGGGTTTTCATCGTAATTCTTTTTTGCAGCGGCCAGCTGGCCGAGAGACGCCTGCCCGGGTGCCGCTGAGTAAAGTGACCTGCCGGAAAGCGTCATCGCCTGTGCACCATCGGCAACATCCGGCAAATTTGCAGCAAGCACACTGTTGACCAGAAAAATTAATGCAATTGCACTGGCCGGTTTCACGTTAGTTGTCCCCGATTTCTTCGCTGATCAATTCGATGCGCGCGGCCATATCATTCAACACCGATGCAGCTATCACGATTTGCGGTATTACTTTTTCGTACTCGCGTTCTTCGATCACTTCACGCACACCGGGAATGGTTTTCACGCCATAGCCCGTGTAGAAACCCGGCGCATAAATATGATGCTTGTACCAGGGCCTGCCATCGAGCCCGGCGTCACGCGTCAGCAAGCGCTCGCTGGTAAAGAGCAGATTGTTGATCTCCGGCGAGACTGCGGTTCGCCCCTGCGCAACCTCGTCATATCGATCGGCAGCCTGTTGCAGCCGCCCCAGTGCGTTCTTGAGTGGCGCGAAATTGAAGTGTGGCACTGGTTCTTTCCATGCAGGCACGCCGATGGACTTGTAGGGGTTGATCGCCGCGGCATAAGTGCCATCGTCAAGCAGCCGGTTTGTCTCGTCCGTCTCCTCGCGCATCGAATTGGCGAGCTCTTCGAGTTCGCCAACATATAATGCAATGTTGTCGGCAAATCCCTTGAATTCGAACGGGAGTCGCGGTGCATTCGCCAGTCGCAATGTTGCACGGCCCGTTACTTTCGCCAGCGTCGTACCGTACTTAAGCCCGGGATCCTGAAATTTCGTGTAGTGCTCATAGGTGTCGTAAAGCGTGTGATAACTTCCATCCGCTGCTTCACCGCCGAAATTGACGTTTGCCGACGCGATACCGAGATGCTGCAGGAATGGTGTGTAGTCCGATCCTGAACCCAATGGGTAGATCCTGAGGTCGGCACGATCGCGCGCCGTCGACTTCTCTTTTTCATCGCCGTAAATCAGATCGTACGCGCGCCGCCGTTCTTTTAGTGTAATCGCCGAAAGCGGATCGTCGACTTCCTCGATGATCTGGTTGAAAAACCGTTCGAGAACGTGACTGCCACCGATGTTGATGAATCCCCGGTCACTGCCGTCGGTATTGATGTAGGCGACAGCGTGTTGCTTGAGTTCGGCCGCGTGGTGTTCCACCCATTCGGTTGAGCCTATCAATCCGGGTTCCTCTGCATCCCATATCGCATAGATCACGGTCCGCAACGGGCGCCGTCCGTCTTTGGCCAACATCGCAACTGCCCTGGCCTCCGCAAGTGTTGCCACCAGGCCGGACAACGGGTCTGCCGCACCGTGATTCCAGGCATCATGGTGATTGCCGCGGATTACCCACTCGTCCGGGAATTCGCTGCCCTCGAGACGCGCAATGACGTTATAAGCCGTAATCATGTCCCAGTTGAACCGGGCCTTCATGCGCACCCGGGCCGGGCCGGGACCAAAGTGGTAGGTAATCGGCAAGCCGCCGCGCCATTCTTCCGGTACCACCTCGCCGTCCAGCGCGGCCAGCAATGGCAGTGCATCACGCTGCGATATCGGCAATACCGGAATACTGGTGATCGTAGGCGCATCGTCGCGCTTCAGGCGTCTTGCATTTCGCGTCGCACCACGGCCTGGTGTCAACACATCACCCGGATAAGTCGGCATGTCCATGACGGAACCGCGTTGCACACCACTCTCGTGCTTAAACGGACCCTTCGGGTAAGCATCACCCGCGCCGTAGCCGTCGTCGGCCGGATCCGAATAAAGGATGGTCGCGATCGCGCCTTTTTCCCCGGCGAGCTTCGGCTTGATGCCGCGCCATGAGTGGCCATACCGGGCGATTGCAATTCTGCCCTTGACGTCAATGCCGTAGCGCTCAAGTATTTCATAGTCCTCGGGGATGCCGTAATTGACGAACACCAGCTCGCCCTCCACTTCGCCATCAATGGAAAACGCGTTGTAGGGCGCAATCAATTCGTCGCGCACGAAAGTGCTGGGATCTTCCTCGAGCGAATCTTCCCTCAGCGTCGCCTTGAACTGTGTCGGAGCCAGCAATTCAATTTCGCGAATCTTCGGCGTCGGCAGCAGAATCTGATATTCTGCTATCTCCACCGCGTATCCCCAGGACTTGAGAAGTTCCGCAATAAAATCAGCGTTTTTCTTGCTGGCTGGCGAACCGGCGTGATGCGGAGTCGCCGACAATTGCTTTAACCACCCATCCATCTCTACCGCATCAATGCTCGCGTCAAACAAGGCCTCGGCTTCACGCTGCCGGGCGCTGGCATCGTCGTCATAACCCATGATGGCGTTGTCTGCCGCAATGGCCGCGCTTGTCAGCGCCAGCAGCACAAGAATCGTCAATCTCATGAAATCCCCACAGAATCGAATTGTTCTTAATTAGGCCACGCATCACACCACAAAATCACTGTAGCGCCAAATGGCCGATTTACATCCGTGTCGCGATATCCCGAAACTCTCCAAGCATTCGTTTCACGCGCGACCTGTGTTCAGCGCCCATGCGCAGCAGCAACTTCTGCCCGCTGGAAAGACTTTCCAGTTCGGGATCCGCGAACTCGTACAAAACGTGCGGCCGGGTAAGCGGCACAGGATCATCGATCTCGGGCGTCGCCAGCAGATGGTCGATAACCTCGACAAGACGATCGTTGAAATATCCGTTCGGGTAACCGAGATCCACGTAAGCGCTTTGGAACAAGGGATAGAAGCGCCGATAGACATCCGCGACTTCCCCGAGTTGCGCGCCGGCCATCAGCTCGACCAGAGCTTCGTAACGGTCATAGTTGCTGCTGTTGATCGTGAATTCGCCGCTGCCATCCTGCCCGTCGACAACAAATCGTCCGCCTGGACGGCTTAGTGGACGAATTCGTTCTGCCACATGAGCCCGGGGCAGGTTGTCGACAGTTGCGACGATGCGCTCAATCATCCCTGAAGCAACCAGCATGTCCTCGATCGAATCACCGAAAAGATCGGCCAGCGCCAGTTTGAGATAATCGTCGCTCTGATCGAGCGGCGGCAAGGACTTAAGCTCTGGACGATCCGCTGTACCCATGTCCGGTTCGGCCATCGGATGCAGAGGTTCCAGCATGGCCTGCGGTTCCTCCACAACCGGTGCGGGCGCCGCGACCGGTTCAGGGGCCGGACTGTAGGTCGCATTCCAGTAGAACCACAATGCGCCGGCCGCGCCGGCCGCCAGCAAAACCGGAATCAGCCATTGTGATGTCTGCTTTTCCATTGTCTGTTACCTGCCGCCGCATGATCTGTCAGGACCTTGGACCGGCATATTGCCTGCCGGTTTGATTTTTTTGGCCAGACATTCCGCCGCTGTTATGCTGTGGTGTCCTGTCCCTGTTAGCAGTTTAGCGCCCGCGTCGAACAATGAAACTTCCAAATAGCATTATTTTGGCAACAATTCTGGTCACAGCGTGCAGTAACGAGCCCCTGGAGACTCACGCCGACGATCTGGATACCCTCGTCGCCGAATACCTGTTTCTCGAACTGTCGATGGGATTGCATGACAGCGCTCATATCGACGCCTATTTCGGACCGGAAGAAATTCGGGCGAATGCGGAAAGCAGCGCTTTGCCCCTGGCAGTGATCGAACTGAGAGCCAAGGCGATGGCGAATCGCCTGCGGAACTGGCCCGGTGAATTCGCTGATGCGAAGCAATCTGCCGACGCGATGCAAGCAGCCCGCATCGATAACCTCGTGCAACGACTGGCTGCACTGACTACCAGGATCGCATTGAACAAGGGCGAGACATTTTCTTTCGACGAGGAGTCCCGCTACCTGTTTGGTGCTGCCGCGCCCGACCACGACGCAGCGCACTTCGAGGCGATCCTTGACGACGTTAATGCTTTACTGGACGGCGAAGGCGACCTGTCTGTCCGCGTCAATCGATTTCGCGATCAATTTGTAATCCCGCCGGACCGGCTTGCCGCCGTTTTCGATGCTGCGATTGCGGAATGCCGGCGGCGCACACTCTTATATATCGAGCTGCCCGAGAACGAATCGTTTAGACTGGAATACGTCAATGACAAACCCTGGTCAGGCTACAACTGGTACCAGGGAAACTCGCAAAGCCTGATACAGATAAACACTGATCTGCCGATATTTATCTCGAGAGCGGTCGATCTTGGATGCCATGAAGGCTATCCCGGCCACCACACGTTCAACACACTACTGGAGAAGAACCTGGTCGAGGACCGCGGCTGGATTGAATTTTCGCTGTATCCGCTGTTCAGCCCACAGTCGCTGATCGCTGAGGGCAGCGGCAACTACGGCGTCGACCTGGCATTTCCCGGCAGCGAACGGGTGAAATTCGAAAAGGAAATCCTGTTTCCGCTGGCGGGACTGGATCCGGCCGAAGCGGACCGCTACTACGAGTTACTGGAAATTATGAGCCGCCTCGATTATGCCGGGAACGAGGCGGCCAGAGACTATCTCAACGGCACCATCAACCGGGAGCAGGCTGTGCAATGGCTTGTGGACTATTCCCTGTCGTCGCCGGAACGTGCGCGGCAGCGAACCGATTTTTTCGATAGCTACCGTAGTTACGTAATCAACTACAATCTTGGCAAGGATTTGGTGCGCGAATACGTCGAACGTGATACAGAAGATCATGCGGCACGGTGGCAGAAGTTCGAACAATTGCTGTCATCACCGATGTCGCCGGCAGATTTGCAATAAAAAAATTGACCTGACAAGGGGAATTGTGATGAAAAAAATAATGACTGTGATCCTGACAGCGCTATTGCTGGCCGCAGGTCTCGAAATGACCGTTGCACAGGACAACGCGATGAGTTTTTTCCTGACCAGCACAGGACCGGGTAACGGCGCAGACCTTGGCGGACTGGAAGGTGCCGACGCGCATTGTCAGGCACTTGCGGAGGCCGTCGGCGCAGGGTCACGCACCTGGCGAGCATATTTGAGCACCGACAGCGTCAACGCGAAAAGCCGTATCGGCGACGGACCCTGGCACAACGCAGACGGTGTTCTCATCGCAAACAATGTCGATGACCTGCACAGCGATAGCGCTAACGTCAACAAGGAGACGGCGGTCGACGAGAACGGCAATGTTATTAATGGCTCGGACGATAGCCCGAACCGCCATGACATCCTGACCGGCTCGCGGAGCGACGGCAGCGCATTCGACGATGGCGAAGATCACACCTGCAGCAACTGGACAAACAGCGGTGACGGCTCGGCTCACGTTGGGCATCACGACCGCATGTCGCGTGGCAAACCGGGCTCACCATGGAATGATGCCCATCCGTCCCGTGGCTGCAGCCAGGAGAACCTGCAGGGCACCGGTGGTGACGGCCTGTTCTATTGCTTTGCTGCTGATTAATGGCATTTGAATACGGATGATGGCAGGCGATGCGCTGAGCCGGTACATGTCGTCGGGCAAGTCCGCCACGTACGGGAACCTCGCCATGAGAATCCTGATTTTACTAACGGCGCTGCACATTTTGCTCGGTTGATGAATCCGTGAGCCCTGAAGATTTTCCAGGCCAGGCCAATGCACTCTGTGAAGTGTGCCGTCTGTTCGGAGAGCGCGAGTGGTGTCTGGCCACGAGTGGAAATTTTTCAGTGCGTGTCGGAAAGCTTCACTGCATGATCACCCAGTCCGGAAAAGAAAAATCGCGCTTGTCGCCTGATGACCTGATGATTTGCGACCTGCACGGAATAGCCGTGGATCAGAGCTTGACGCCGTCAGTGGAAACACCGTTGCATACCTGCATGTTTAATCTCGATGCTGATATCAGTGCCGTTTTGCACACGCATTCTGCGAGCGCGACCGTCCTGTCTCGCGCGGCAGGACCGGAACTGATGATAAGCGACTATGAAATGCAGAAAGCGTTTACCGGCATCGAATCTCACGACGAGTCAGTCAACGTCGTCATTTTTGACAATGACCAGGACATGCAGGCGCTTGCGAAACGGATTGAGCAGGCCTGGGCCGATGATCAGTTCACGGTACCGGGATTCCTGATCAGGGGGCATGGCCTGTACGCATGGGGCCGGAAACTTAGCGACGCGCAACGGCATGTCGAGGGCTTCGAGTTCCTGTTTCAATGTGCCTGGCAGGAATTGCTGGTAAAGACGTGACAGTAAAGGCAATCCTCACCGATATCGAAGGAACGACGAGTTCGATCGACTTCGTGCACCAGGTGCTTTTCCCATACGCCAACAAGCATCTGCCTGACTTCGTACGAAACAACCAGGCAGATCCCGAAATGATGCCGATTCTGGATACCGTAAGAACTGAAGGCGGCGACTCTGATGCCGACACCGATGGCGTGATTAAAATTCTGCTGCAGTGGATCGATGAAGACCGCAAGGTCACGGCGTTGAAATCACTGCAGGGATTGGTCTGGAAACACGGCTACGAAAGCGGAGATTTCACGGGCCACATGTACGACGATGCCGTTACGAATCTGCGGGCCTGGGCAGCGGCGAATATCGATCTCTATGTCTACTCGAGCGGATCGGTTGCTGCGCAGAATCTGTTATTCAGATACAGCGACGCAGGCGATTTGACACCACTCTTTCGCGGCTACTTCGACACCAACGTCGGCCACAAACGGGAAGCCGGTTCTTACCGCAATATCCTGAAAGATATCGGCTTGCCAGCAGCGGAAATTCTTTTTCTATCCGATGTCGCCGAGGAACTGGACGCCGCGGCCGTGGCCGGCATGCAGACGTTTCAGCTTGTCCGCGACGAAAAAGTCGTGCCCGGCAGCCATCGCATCGCTCATGATTTTGACGAGGTTTTGCTAGACTGATTGAAGGAACCAGAGGTTTTTGTAATGAGTCAATTAACTATCTATGCGGAATCAGACGGCGATAAGCCGATTCTCGCTACAGAAGATATCGATGTGATCAAAAGTGAACTGGATGCGGCCGGCATTCGTCTTGAGCGCTGGCAGGCTGACCACGATCTCACCGACGATGCCGATAACGACACGATCATTGCGGCGTACCAGCCTGAAATCGACCGGCTCGTTGACGAACGCGGTTACCAGACTTACGACGTCGTCAGCATGAACCCGGATCACCCGGAAAAGGAGTCCTTGCGGCAGAAATTCCTGGACGAACACACGCACAGCGAGGATGAAGTGCGTTTTTTCGTCCGCGGCAAGGGATTGTTCACCATTCATGCGAATGACAGGGTGTATTCGATGCTGTGCGAGAAAGACGACCTGATCTCGCTACCTGCCAATACCAGGCACTGGTTCGACATGGGTCCGAATCCGGCATTCACCGCTATCCGGCTGTTCAACAACCCGGAGGGATGGGCCGCAAACTTCACGGGTGATGATATCGCCAGCCGCTTCCCACTGCTGGCGAATTGATCACCACAAGGTCGATACGGATCCATTGGCCCGGTATCGCGATGCGGAATACTGTCATTCGAATGACTATTCCGCATACCGGGCGTGAGTTATGCTCCGGGCATCGAAATTCCGGCCGTATTTCCGGCGGAATGCGTCCCGCGCCGCAGCCAATTCAAGATTGGCGGAACAGGCAAAGAGGGGAAACACGATGAGGAATACAATCGCAGCGTCCGTTGAGACGAGGGCGTCAACGATTACAGTGATTGCGGTTCTGGCGACAGGGCTGCTGACCAGCGTCAACTCGCAGGCGGAGGCGCAGGGAACACAGAACGGGGAGTGGCATTATCTTGGCGGCGACTCGGCGCATACGAGGTATTCACCGGCCGGCGAAATCACTGCGGCCAATTTTGAAGATCTCGAGGAAGCCTGGGTCTGGGACGGCGCCAGCTTTAATGCAGCCAGTGGTCGTGCGACGCCAAGCTACGTTGACGGCGTGCTCTATACCGTTGCCGGACCAAGGCGCCATGTCGTTGCTATCGATGCGGAGACCGGCGAGACCATCTGGTCGTACCGTGAACCGAATACCCGGCGCTACGAGTATTCCATGCGCAAGGACTACGGCAAGGGTGTGGCCTATGCCGAAGTAGACGGGCGCGGCGTCATCTACATCATCTCACCGGCCTTCATCCTGACAGCGCTGGATGCCAGGACCGGCAAACCACTGGAAGGATTCGGCAAACCGATCGGACTGGAAGGATTTCCGAAGACCGGCATCGTTGACCTGCTCGCCGACCTCGGCCACGACTACGATGCCTACGAAGGCCTGGCCCTGGCAACCGGCTACATCACGTCGTCGTCACCGCCGATTGTCGTTAACGGCGTCGTGGTGGTCGGCAATTCGGCGGAACAGGGATACAACCAGTCGCGTGTCGAGAATATTCCGGGCGATATCCTGGGTTATGACGCCAAAACCGGCGAGTTCCTGTGGAAGTTCAAGGTACTTCCCGGACCGGGCGAGTTTGGACACGATACCTGGGAAAACGATGCCTGGGAGTGGACTGGTGATATTTCTTCCTGGGCACCAATGTCGGCCGACCAGGAGCGCGGCATAGTCTACATACCGACCAACGGTGCGACCATTGATTTCTACGGCGGATTTCGCCCGGGTGACAACCTGTTCAGCACCAGCCTGATCGCACTCGACGTGCAAACCGGCAAGCGCGTCTGGCACTACCAGCTGGTGCACCATGACATCTGGAACTACGACACGCCAACCGCACCTGTTTTACTCGATGTCAAACTGGATGGCGAGATGGTACCTATCGTGGTTCAGGTGACGAAGCAGGCATTCGCTTATACGTTCAACCGGGAAACCGGCGAACCCATCTGGCCGATCGAGGAACGGCCGGTACCGGCATCGAAGATTCCGGGCGAAAAGCTGTCGGCAACGCAACCGTTCCCGACCAGGCCGGCCCCTTACGATCAGCAGGGCCTGACCTATGATGACCTGATGGACTTCACGCCGGAACTCAGGGCGCGAACGATTGATATCGTCAATGAATACGATATCGGACCGCTATTCCAGCCACCGCTGCATCGCGACAATGATTTGGGCAAGAAAGGCTCTCTCTGGTGCCCGGGTGACCTTGGTGGCGTCAACATCGATGGTCCGGCCGCAGCCGACCCGACTACTGGCATCCTGTATGTCACTTCGCGCAAGCACTGCAGCACGCGCATCATTGCGCCGGGCGCGGAGCGCGACGCGCTTCTCGCGGAGCCGACAGGCACGACGGTAGCCGACTATGCAGTCTTGAGTGGCTTCGGTGTGCGTGGTCCCGACGGGCTGAACATTTTCAAGCCGCCATACAGCCGCATTACCGCGATCGACATGAACACGGGCGAGCACTTGTGGTGGATCCCTGTCGGCGAGACGCCGGATGCCGTATTGAATCATCCGGATCTGCAGGGGCTGGATATCCCGAATACCGGCTACGGCCTGCGTGTTGCACAGATGATGGTAACGCCGAACTTGCTGATCCATACCGGCAATACGAGCGATAGCACGCCGATGCTGTTTGCAGTAGACAAGCAAACCGGTGAGGAGCTTGCCAGGGTTGAAGCGCCGGCGGAGAGCAGCTACGGCATTATGACCTACGTGCACAAAGGCAGGCAGTACATCATGTTGCAAACCCGCAGCAAACTGACGGCAATGGCGCTCACCGAGTTTTGAATCAATATTCTTTTTATGGAGGCGGTGCAACGATCTTCAGCGAACAATTTCGGACCTGTATTACATGCCCGAAATTGTTCGTCGCCCGCTTAGGAAGCGACTCCTACGATACTTCTCTACAATTTTCTGTGGGAGCTCGCCTGTAGGAGCTCGCCCCAGCGAGCGATAGCGATAGCGATAATCGACAGAATTTAATGCAAAGACTGATGTCAGAATTGTTATGCAATTTGCCAGATTGATTTTCCTTACATGCAGTTTCCTTGCCTGCGCGGCGGCATCAGCCGATCCACGCACGGTAAACGACGCAGTTTACAGCAAGGCGCAGGCAAGGACCGGCGAGCAGCTGTACGGCGATCACTGCATTTTATGTCACGACAAGAAATATTTTCGACCGGTATTGAAACGCTGGGAAGGACAACCACTCGGTATCTTGTTCACGGTAATGAGCACCTCGATGCCGGAGAGCAATCCCGGGTTCCTGATGGAGAAGGAATACGTCGACATACTCGCCTACATCCTGTCTCTCAGCCGCTACGCACCTGGCGACACCGAACTCGATTATCGAAACGGCGCCCTGAACGAGATTACAGTGGCGGCCCGGCAGCGCAAATAGGCATCTGCGCACAGCGGCAAAGGGCGTTATGTCGACAGCTTTTGCGGATTGAATATATAAGGGCTATTCTAGGTGTCGGCCCGTTGCTGCCAACAAATCAGAGGAAAAATTGATGTCCAGTTATCACGACCTTAACCGCCGAACATTTCTGAAAGGCGCAGGCATGACCGCGCTCGCGGGCGCAGTTGGCGCCGGGGGTACGGCTGCTGTATCTACCGCGGCAGCAGCTGACAGAATGCCGTATTTAAGAAACAGCAAGTACGACTTCGATACGATCTACAGCCGGGTCGGTACAGACTGCGTGAAGTGGGATAGTCAGATAGCTTTGTTCGGCGACAAAGCCGAAATCGGGATGGGGATCGCCGACATGGATTTCAGAGCGCCGCCGTGCATTGGCGAGGCGATGGCGGAGCGCATGAAGCACGAGAACTGGGGATACCTGAACGCCGAGTCATATGATTCGTACCGCGAGGCCATTGCCGGCTGGAGTCATGATCGCCATGACCTCGACATCGACCCTGCCTCGATCGTATTTGCAACTGGCGTACATCCCGGGTTGGTTGCAACACTCAAGACTTTCTCGCCGCCGGCCAGCAAAGTGCTGCTGATGACACCGACCTATAACGGCTTCTACTCGGACTTAAGGAACACGCAAACCCTTAAGAACGAAAGCGAAATGATTTTCGAAGATGGCCGCTATTCGATTGACTGGGATGATCTCGAGGCACGCATGACAGCGGACACGCAGTCCATGTTGCTCTGTAATCCACAGAATCCCACCGGCAACGTCTGGTCTGAAGAAGACCTGCTGCGAATCGGCGAGTTGTGTCTCAAACACCAGGTCGTCGTATTGGCCGACGAGATTCATGCGGATTTTGTGCGTGCCGGACAGAAATATACACCGTTTGCCTCCCTGCCGGATAAGGATATCGTCAATAACAGCATTACGTTTAAGGCGATTACCAAGACCTTCAGTATGCCTGCGTCCAAAAACGCCTACTGGTTTTCGACGAATCCAATCTTCCTGGAGCGTGTAAAGAAAAACCATCAAGCCGGCATCAACACGCTCGGCGTCGTCGCTAACGAGGCCGCGTATCGACATGGCCGGGACTGGTTCGATCAGTTGCTGCCCTATATCGATGGCAATCACCAGTACGTCGAAGACTTCCTGAAAGAGAATTTGCCGCAGGTCGGTTACACGAAGGCCGAAGGAACATTCCTGAGCTGGTTGCATTTCGACGGCATCATGGACGAAGTTGGCGTGGTCGAGAAGTCAGCGGCCAGCCAGATGACCAACAATCCAATGACAGAAACGCAGGCATTCGAAGCCTGGCTGGTCGAAAACTCTGGCGTTCAGCTGAATGATGGCGAGGGCTACGGCAAAGGCAGCAAACGCTGTATGCGCATGAACATCGGTTGCTCTCGTCAGATGCTTAGCAAAGCGTTGCATAACATAGCGGAAGCCGTGTCAAGCGTGTAGTTTGATAATTCAGGCCAGGCAAAAAAGCACCTGTTTGCGGGTGCTTTTTTTCGCCCGAGATAAATGCTTACTGGTCGTCACTGCTATCCAGGTAATCCAGCGCGTCGGCCATATACTTGTGCCTGGGTAACTGGTGGCCGATTTTTGGAACGATCCTCAACTCGACACTCTTGATTCCGGCAGCTTCGTACTTGGAAGCGACCGCACGCGCGATGCGGCGATTATCGTCTTCCGCACCCACCAGGAAAACGTAGCGATTTTGCTTCATTGCCTCGAGCCTGGCCGGTGCCGGTTCGCTATCCCAGAATTCTGCCCCGCCGACGTAAATCTGGCCCTTGAATACTTGCGGGTACGCTGCTGCCGCAAGCCCGGCAACGCGTGCGCCGCCGGAAAACCCGGAAAGGTAAATACGTTTGCTATCGATCGAGTAGCGAGCATTAATCAATGCCACCGCCAACAGCGTGAAAGTAATCCGGCGTGCGACCTCGATCCGATTTCCGGATTCATTTGCCGCGATCCATATGAGATTGTGCGACTCCGGCAATCCGTTCCACTTACGCGGCAGGTCTCCGGAATTTGACGGACTGATATAAACCAGCAGCCCAGGAGGGTTCTCGGGATCATAGGATGCGGGCACGGTGATTTGCCAGCTGATGGCTTCATCGACCGGGATAATGGATGCGAAATTTGCAGCACTGTCTGGCCCGAATATTTCCGCCGGCGTTGCCAACATCGCAAACGCGCCGGTTTTCACAGAATCGTCGGCACCCTCGGCCGCATGCACCGATCCCTGGCAGATCGAAATCGACAACAGGATCGCGACGCCTGTCCGCCTATTGACCGGGATCAATTTAATGGCCGGCCAGCGCTTCGGCCGCAATCGTTATCGCCGCTTGCACAGGGTCGATAAGCGGCACGCCGAGCTCCAGCTGTGCTGCCTGTCGATATGCCGCCAATCCGGCGCACCCGAGAATCAGAGTTTCCGCGCCGTCTTCATCGATGAGTTGACGCCCAGTGTCGATAATTTCCTGCAAGACCTCAAGGTCATTGACTGCGTCGCCGACGTTGACGTCAAGCGGCCGCTCACCGGCATGGAATGCCTGGTAACCCAGTTGCCGGATATACGCGATGTGACGCTGTATCGAGTCGCGGCCCAGGGCCAATACGCCGAATCGCCGTCCAAAGGTGGCGGACAGGGAAACCGCGCTTTCATGGATACCGAACACCGGCTTCTTCGATACCGCGCGGCTTTCATTCAGTCCGGGATCGGCATAACAGGCGATGATGAAGGCATCGCAGTCTTCATTGTTGCATATTTCGCTAACGACCAGCGGCACTGCCACGCTGATATCTTCGTCAGTCTCGATGGCGAAAGGGCCGTCCGCCAAGGTACTGCATGAAAAATCAACGTCATGCTCCAAGTGGCAGCACTGCAGCGCCTGATTTATCGCCCTTGTAATGTTTGCGTTTGAATTGGGGTTAATAACCAGTATTCGTGGCCTCATAACGCTAGGTCAACTCACTGCGGCCAAAAGAAAAGTCGGCTACGCAGGCGACCGTCCCGTTGAATATTTTCGATTTTGGATTCTGCATGTAGATTAATGCTCAGACGCTCCTGATCGAACCTCCATCGCATCGAATCATGCCGCCGGTCATATATCTCGCCGGCTCGCTGACCAGAAAGGCGGCAACGGATCCAAATTCCTCGATGGTTCCGTAGCGACCGGCCGGGATTCCGGCCTGCTGCGAGGCGGATACGTCTGCGACAGGCTTGCCGAGCCTGCTGGCGTCAGCCTCGTCCAGTTGCTGCAGTCTTGCCGTCTGAATTTGTCCGGGCAACAGCATATTCACGGTAATACCCGACGCCGCCACCTCGTTGGAGAGTGACTTGCTCCAGCCAACCAGCGATGAACGAATCGTATTTGACATCGCAAGATTGCGAATTGGCTGCACAACACCTGATGACGCGACGGTAAGCACCCTGCCCCAGCCAGCCTCCCGCATGTCGGCGAGGCACAGGTTTGTGATTTCGATGATCCTGAGCAACATGGTGTCGATCTGGGATCGCCACAGTTCAGTGTCAGGTGTTTCGACGGTTCCAGGCGGTGGGCCACCGGTATTATTGACCAGGATATCGACGCCTCCAAGCTTTTCCCTTGCTGCTTTATAGAGTGCGCCAGCCGCGTCCGACTCGGACAGATCGATGACGGTGTGGTCGGCCTTGCCCGGGCCCGCTGCATTCAGTCCTGCCGCAGCAGCCGCAAGTTTGTCCTCCACCCGACCGCAGATAAGCACATTTGCGCCTTCCTCGCAGAGTTTGCTTGCGATGCCAAAACCAAGACCCTGACTTGATGCCAGCACCAGTGCGCGTTTGCCGCTTATTCCCAAATCCATGTGACCTGCCTTTGCGTAATACGATACTTGATGCGGTCTCAATAATATCCATGAGACCGCTGCTTGGGCCGTCCGGACTCTATCAAAGCAGCCTTTTGTTCTCCACCGGCGACGCCATTTGACGTAAACTCGGCAATCGAGTTCGAAAATCAGTAGACGCACCGGGTGATCCAGATGTCGGCACAGACCGGCAAAGGCACAGCAGGTGACAATGTGGGGAGCAAGAATGAAGACAGCAAGCCTGACGCCGGCACTAATCCGCATCGGCATCATTATCCTGGTTTTAACAATCGTCGCCTGTTCGCAGGCACCAGCACCCGAGGCAGTTGCAAAACATGCGCTCGGTGAAGGCGTCAAATCCGGCCCCGGCACCTCAGGCGGACAATGGGAATTTCTGGGCGGCGATGCCGCGCATACCCGATATTCGCCAGCCGATGAAATTACACCGGAAAATTTCGAGGACCTCGAAGAGGCGTGGGTATGGGACGGCGCAAGCTTTAGGGCACAAAGTGGCCGCTCGACGCCAAGTTATATCAACGGCACGCTGTACACGGTGGTCGGGCCGCGACGCTATGTCGTCGCACTCGACCCCGCCAACGGCGAGCTGAAGTGGTCGTACGGCGAACCCAAAACTGCCCGTTATGAATATTCGATGCGCAAAGACTATGGCAAAGGCGTAGCCTTCGCCGAAATCGACGGCCGCGGCGTTATCTATTTTTCTTCTCCGGCATTTTTCCTGACAGCCCTCGACGCCGAGACCGGTCAGCCACTGGAGGGATGGGGCCGAAAGGTACCGCTAGCTGGCTTCCCGGACACCGGCATTGTCGACATGCTCACTGACCTGGTCGCGGATCTTCCATACGGCCATGACCCCTACGAAGGCCTGCCGCTCGAAAAGGGTTACATCACCACCTCATCGCCACCGATCGTCGTTAATGGCGTCGTCATCGTCGGCAATTCACATGAGCAGGGCTACTATCAGTCACGCATCGAAAATGTGCCGGGCGACATTCTTGCTTACGATGCCAGGACCGGCGAATTCCTTTGGAAGTTTCATGTCATTCCGCGGCCTGGCGAATTCGGCCACGACACCTGGGAGAACGATGCCTGGCAATATACCGGCGACATCTCCTCCTGGGCGCCGATGGCTGCCGATCAGGAACGTGGCATCGTCTACATCCCGACGAACGGCGTCACGATCGATTATTACGGCGGCTTCAGCCCGGGTGACAATCTTTACAGCACCAGCCTGATCGCACTGGACGTGAAAACCGGTAAACGAGTATGGCACTACCAGCTCATTCACCACGACATCTGGAATTACGACACGTCAACCGTCCCGGTATTGCTGGATGTGACTATCGATGGCGTGGAAACTCCCATCGTCGTGCAAACCACAAAGCAGAACTTCGCCTACACATTCAACCGCGAGACGGGCGAGCCGATTTGGCCGATCGAGGAAAAACCGGTCCCGGCGTCAGACATTCCGGGTGAGAAACTTTCCGAGACCCAACCGTTCCCGACCAAACCGGCCGCTTATGGTATGCAGGGGCTAACAGAGGATGACCTCATCGATTACACGCCCGAACTGCGCGCAGCAGCAATCGATATCCTGAAGGAATACAAGATCGGCCCGCTTTTCAATCCGCCGTTGCATCGCGACAACGATCTTGGCTATCGCGGGTCTTACTGGTGCCCCGGCGACGGTGGCGGCACCAATATCGACGGCCCAACCGTTGCCGATCCACAAACCGGCATTCTTTATGTTTCAACCCGCAAAGCCTGTTCGTCCAGAGTCATTGTGACAGGCGAGGAACGCGATCCGAATATTGAGGCACCAACGGGTGCCACGTTCTCGGACTGGGCATCTCTGCGTTCGGATCAGGTGCGCGGCCCGGATAACCTGCCGTTGTTCAAGCCACCGTACAGCCACATCACGGCAATCGACATGAATTCCGGCGAGCACCTGTGGCAGATCCCGATCGGGGAAACGCCGGATCGGGTGCTCAATCACCCGGATCTCAAAGGCATGGATATCCCGACTACCGGCACCGGACGCAATGCGGCGATGTCAGTGACGAAGACCATGTTCATGTATGCGAGTACTGCGAGCGACGGCACGCCCATGTTGTTCTTCGTCGACAAACTGTCCGGCGAACAACTCGGTAGTGTTGAGATTCCCGCCGCGGTGAACTACGGCATGTCGACCTATGTACATGAGGGGAGGCAGTACGTCATGATGCAAACCGGCGCGAAGCTGACGACAATGGCGCTGGTGGAGTTCTAATAAAACTCGTCGCAGGATCAAGACGTTGCCGCGTCGGGCTTCGCCCTCCTCGCATTGACGTTGGTTTTTTAAGAGTACGCCGGATTGCTGAGAATGCGTACGGCCGCCTGCTGCCCGGTTACCGAGTAGCCGATGTATTCATACTCGATGCCGGTCTTTGCGACATATTCCTGGAACGCCCTGAACTCATGTTCCTGCCAGCGCGGGAAATTGTAATATTCGTCAAACAAAACAACTGCGCCCGGCTGCAATCGGGGTCCGAACGCATCAAGAATTGTCACCGTCGAAGAATAGAGATCACAATCGACATGCAGCAATGACATCGGGTCGCTGTGGCCGGACAAAAATTCCGGAATGGTTTTGTCAAACATACCAACCTGGAATTTCACATTGCCGGGCACCTTCGGCAGTTTCGATTGCGCGAAGGCGCCGACAGGATTGCCATTCCAGTACTCCGGTATGCCCTCGAAGGAATCAAAGCCATGAACCGTACGATCCGCATGCGATCCGATCCAGCGAATCGATTTGCCCCGGCCAACCCCGAACTCAAGATACAGCCCCGGCAAACTGGCTTCACTCACCACGAATTTGACCAGTTGCTGATGCTTTTCGAAATACGGCGCGTCGGCCATGTTGTCCCTGATGTATTGAAGTGTTTCCTTTTTCGCGTCAATTTGCAGATCAACCAGCAGATTCGAGCCATAGTGCTTGAGCACGAATCAACGAAAGAGAAATTCGCTCAGGGTACGTTTGAATAACGGCATTATTATCGGG